>ERZ772893.3801-NODE-3801-length-10204-cov-7.662331_pt1 | contig 10204 bp, 5 predicted proteins | sample MGYA00511482_ERZ772893 | MGnify/ENA primary metagenome ERZ772893 (study PRJEB29015, sample SAMEA2737687) | human gut metagenome | biome: human gut; feature: human-associated habitat; material: faeces | place: China | collected 2012 ...
GATCCAGAAGCCCTGCAATTCCATGACAATGCCGTCCACCATGCCCATGCTGATGGCGCCGTTCGTCATCTTTGCCAAGGCGCGAAGGGGCATATTGTACTGGAACAAGATGTTCAGGTCCGGCTTGCCGCGTTTATAGCTGACATCCAGCAGGATCGTCAGCACAAGCCAGACAAGCCAGCCCAGCGGGCTGCGTGCGTGGTTCAGTTCGCCCAAGGTCAGATTGCGGTCAATTTTGGTTTTGCCATTCGGGATGGGATGCCCCAACAGCTTTTCAAAGTCTGCATCGGAAACGTGCAGCACATCGCCCTTATAATAGCAATCCAAGTCCCTATCCTCATACGGATGCACGGTAGCCGTTCCATGTACGGAGATCTTCTCGCACAGCCGGATGTCCTCCACGCTTGCGCCGACAAGCAGCTCGTACTCGCCGCCCTCGATTTCCCAGCGGTTAGCCTTGACATTCCAGAAACGGAACGCCTTATCGTCCAGCATGATGGTGATGCGCTGTTTCTCACCGGGGGCAAGCGTTACGCGGGCAAAGCCTTTCAGTTCCTTTGCAGGGCGGAAAAGCTCACTGTTCTTTTTAGCAATATACAGCTGCACAATTTCCGTTCCTGCCACACTGCCGGTGTTCGTTACGGTAAGGCTGACCCCCTGTTCATCGGCGACCATATCGCTGTACGCAAACGTCGTGTAGCTCATACCATAGCCAAACGGGAAGCGCACAGCTTTTTCCGCCGTGGTAAAGTAGCGGTAGCCGATGTACAGCCCCTCGCGGTACTCCACAGTCTTGCGGCGGGTGGCAAAGTCGGCGGCGCTGGGGACGTCGGCGTAGGCCAACGGCCATGTTTCTGCCAGCTTGCCGCAGGGATTGACCTTGCCGGTCAGTGCATCCGCAACGGCGCCCGCCCCCGCCTGACCGCCTAAGGCGGCGTACAACAGGGCTTGGCAGTTGTCCAGCCACGGCGTTTCGACTACGCTGCCGCTGTACAATACCACGACAATTTTCGGGTTGACGGCCGCCACAGCCTGCAGCAGATCCACCTGATTTTGCGCAAGGCGCAGATTGCTGCGGTCAAGACCCTCACTCTCAGCGATTTCATCCAGACCCATGCACAAAATAACTGTATCCGCCTGTGTCGCCAGTTCGCAGGCGGATTTCTGCAAAGCAGCATCCGGCTTACCGTGGCGGTCAAAGCCCTGCTGATACCCGATGACGTTCAACTCGGAGTCGATCAGCTTATCCAGCAGCACATCCACCTGTGTCGAGTTCACCATGCTGGAGCCTGCGCCCTGGTAGCGCGGATTTTTGGCAAAGTCGCCGATGACGGCCACCTTGGTACCCTCCGCCAACGGCAGCAAAGAGCCCTCGTTTTTCAGCAGCACAAGGCTTTCCTCGGCGGCGCGGCGGGCAAGCGCATGATGGGCTGCCGCATCAAACTCACGCGGGGCAGCGTCCAGCGCAGCCTTGGTATCAAACACCAGCGGCAGCAACTCTGACAAGCGTGCGTCGATGTCGGATTCAGAGATTTTCCCGCTTTCCACCGCCGCCAGCAGTTCGCGCACACTGTCCCCGCCGGGCGCGGGCATTTCCAGCGTGGAGCCGTTTTTCACACCCAGCGCGTGGTCGTTGCTTCCGCCCCAGTCGGTGATGACCGCGCCGTCAAAGCCCCACTCACCGCGCAAGATCTCCATGAGCAGGTGCTTATTCTCGTTGGCATAGGTACCGTTCACAAGATTGTAGGACGACATAATGCTGCGGGGATGCCCCTCTTTGACGGCAATTTCAAACCCGGTCAGGTAAATTTCCCGCAGGGTGCGCTCGTCCACGATGGAATCCGAAGCCATACGCCGCGTTTCCTGACTGTTGACGGCAAAGTGCTTCGGGCAGGCAGCTACACCCTTGGACTGGATGCCCCGAATATATCCCGCCGCCAGCTTGCCCGCGAGATACGGGTCCTCGGAGAAATACTCAAAGCTGCGCCCGCACAGCGGGTTGCGCTTCATATTAAGCCCCGGGCCCAACACCACCGACACTTCCTGCGCGGCGGCTTCCTCGCCCAAGGCTGCGCCGATTTCCTCGCCCAGCGCGGCATCCCAGCTGTTCGCAACAGCCGACGCCGTGGGGAAGCAGGTGGCGGGCACGCTGGGATTCAGCCCCAAGTGGTCACTCTCCCCCGCCTGCTTGCGCAAGCCGTGGGGGCCGTCCGACAGCCAGATCTGCGGGATGCCGTGTTGGGGCATACCCCGCGTTTTGAAGGTTTCCGCGCCGGAAAGCAGCGCGCATTTTTCTTCCAAGGTCAATTCTTTCAGCAAAAGTTCTGTATTTTGCATATATTTTCCCTTCTCATAAGAAAAGCCGCATCCAACGCCTGCAAGCAGACATCAGACGCGGCTTTTATTCAGCAAATACCGTTGTTAGAGCAAAGAATGCTTACTCTGCCGCCAGCGTGACCACAGCCTCGTTGATGGAGTAGGTGGTGCTGGAGCCCCAGCCGGAGACGATTTCGTCGTGGGCGGGGATGGTCAGCTGCTTGCTGCCGTCCTCACCCTCGGTGATGGGCACCGTCAGGGCATCGCTGCCGTTCAGGGTCATGGTAAGGGCATCGTCCTGCACATCCACCAGCGTGCCGGTGATGGATGCAGAGCCGTCGGCGGCAGTCAGCGTGCAGACCTTGTGGGAGTAATCCACCAGCAGCACGGCATCCGTTGCGGTGGGCGTTTCGCCCTGCACCAGCTCATAGCTGCCGGTGTACTGCTCGGTGACCAGATCCTCGACCTGCACTTCAAACGTAGCGGTTGCACCCAGGAAGGAGGCCGTCACGGTCTTGGTGCCTGCGGTGTCGCTGTCGTAACCGGTGAAGGTCAAGCGACCGCCCCAGATGGACTCCTCCGCACCGTTGGCGCGGGTAGCCGTCACAACCAGCTCGCCGGGGTTGAAGATGTCGCCCGTGTAGAAGGTGCGCAGGTTGGAGGCATCGATCGTCAGGCTCTTGGCAGGGGCATAGGGCTGACCGTAGATGTTGATGTTGCGGGTGAACGCACCGCCCATAACGCCATAGCTCAGGCTGGCTTCCATGCTGTATGCGCCGTGGTCGGTGTCAAAGACGAAGACATCCGCATCTGCGCCGCCATCCACATCGGTGGGGCGCACAGTGCCGTCGGCGTCCTGATTGCCCAGCAGATGAATGACGAAGTTCTTCTCGCCGTTTTCATCGTAGTTGTACCAGTAGCCGTAAACATGGGAGATAGAGTCGCCGCCCACGGAGGTGCTGGGACCGCTGAAGGAACCCCACATCGAACCGTCGGTGTAGCAGTACATATCAAGACACGCCGGATCCACGATGGTGCTGAAGCCCTCGGTGTACTGACCCTCAAAGAAGTAGGCGACTTCCCCGTTCGGCTCCTTGGCTTCCCAGGTTTCCTGCGGGATGGCAATAAGGTCATCCAGCGTCTTGGAGACATACTCGTTGTCGTTGTAGTTCATAACGGGACCATCGGCAGAAGTCTGCGCCGCATCGGGGGCAACCTCCGCATTGTCGGCCGAGGGCAGGCTGCTGCTCTGCAGGGAGAAACCGCCCACGCAGACCGCAGCGACCACGACCACCGCACCGGCGGCAGCAAACTGTTTTCCGGTGGCTTTTGCCTCGCCGGTTTTCGTCTGCTTGCAGAAGCAGGCGATCACGCTGAGCAGGCAGGCAATGAAGGTGCCGACCATATAAAACACGCACAGACCGGCGTTGCCGCCCGCAAAGGTGACATGGTTGATGACGTCGGCAAAGACGAAATACAACTGCACAACGACAAGATACAGGGCAATGTTATAAATGACCGCCTGAATCAGCGCGCTGAACGGAACGGAAACAAAGAAGAAAACGAGCGAAGCGGCAGCGCCGACCAGCAGCACCACGCCGGGCATCGTGCCGGAGTGACCCAGAGGGGCGGCCGTGGCCTGTGTGAACAGGAATACAATGCCGGTGATCAGCGCGACCAGCGCTGCGGCAAGGCAGAACCAGCTGCCCAGCCCTTTATTTTTCAAGCCTTTATTCATCGGGTTCCACCTCCATCAATTCTTTTTGGCGGCACGATTCTTCCGCTTTTCCTCGGAGAAAACGTCCGTGTAGGTGTGCAGCACATACATCACGACAGCGGCAACGGCCAGTGCGCAGAACACAGCATCGAGAGCGCGCAGGGTCGTCTGCCACCACGGGGCTGCGTCGGAAACGACAACGTCCTCCGCGCCGGAGCCGCCCATAGAGGACTGCAGCATGATGTAGTACAGATAATGGTTGGAGTCAATGACCTTCTGCAGCAGGTCGCCGTCATCGGTGCTGGTGATCAGCTTCTCGATTTCGTTCGGGCGGGCGGTATCCAGGCAGAAGATGTTGTTGCCTGCCATCAGCATTTCGGGGGCAGAGGAATACTCGGACGCGGTCAGAGCATCGTCGATGATGTAGCCGCCGTAGTTCCACTCGTCGCGCAGGATGTGCTGAATGCCCTGGTTGGCGGCAGCGTACATAACGCCGATACGGTTGTAAGCGGTCATAACGCCGAGAGAATCGCCCTCAGCCAGAGAACCCTCAAAGGCGCGCATATAGATCTCGCGGATGGACTGCTCGTTCGCAAAGGTGGAGATGCCCTGACGACCGGCTTCCTGCTCGTTCAGGAAGAAGTGCTTGACCGTGCCGATCAGACCCTTGTTGCGCATACCGTGGGAAACGGCCTTGGCAGCATAGTAGCTGAGAACGCCGTCCTCGGAGAAATACTCCGAGGTACGACCGGAGTAGGGAGAACGCAGGGTGTCCGCGCCGGGCGCGTAGGCGATGGGGATGGACGCATACAGCGCATCCTCGCCGTACATCTCGCCAAAGCGGGTCTGCACATCGTGGTTCCAGGTTGCGCCGACGATGGGCAGCGTAGCCCAGCCGGTGCAGTTGCGGCGGTCGCCGTACTTAAACTGACCGTTCATGCCCTCGGGACCATCGACGATGGTGCAGCCGGGCTTGTTGACAGCCTTGACAGCCTTGATGCCCTTGGAGTCGCCCATGTTGATGAGCAGATCGCTCAGCGTCAGCTGAGAAAGGAAGTCGTTCCACTTCGGGTCGTCGAAGGCGACGCCGATCATATCGCTGAAGTTGATCTTCTCATCCAGCTCCACGCCGAGGTTGAAGTCGGAAACGCTCTTGGCATCGGCTGCCTTGACGTAGGTCTGCATATTCAGACCGTTGTACAGCTTATCGTTGACCGTCAGGGTCTCCAGCGTGGTGGGGTAGGTCGTATCCCACGCGCTGCGGGACAGGTAGGTGATTTTTTCGTCGTCGTTCGCCCAGTAATTCACATCAGCGTCGTCGAAGGTGTTCGTGACTTCCACATCGCTGTTGTAACGGGAGTTGCGGTACTTTTGGGTATCGACCTCGGTGTTGGGGGCGGTCCAGGTGGCCACGGCGGCGGTGTTGCCGGTGACGACATTGCCGTCCTGATCGATCAGCTTGCCCGCAACGGCGTCACCGCACTTGGCGGCCAGCACATTGTTCAGTGCCTCGTGTGCGCCGTTGCCGACGGCGAAGTAGTAATCGCCCGCATCGAGGATGTAGCCCTTCGCGCCGTTGGCGTCATAGGACGCGAGGAAGTAGCCGGGCACATCGACCGTGACAGTCTCGGATGCACCTGCGGCCACGTCGATTTTGTCATAGCCCAGCAGCTGGATCGAGGACTTTTCGACGTTGTTCTGCTTGTCGTAGTCGGTGTAGGGGGTCTGTGCGTACAGCTCCACCGTAGCCTTGCCGTCCCTGTCGCCGGTATTGCTCACCGTGACGGTCGCCGTAAAGGTGTCGGTGTCGCTGTTGTAGTCCAGTTTGTCAAGGTTGTACTCATAGGTCGTGTAGGACAGACCGTAGCCGAAGGGGAAGCAGACCTCCTCGGCGTAGTTCCAGCCGTCGGTCGAGGCTTTGGTGCCAACCGTGGAATCGGCGTTGCCCTGACCGAGGATGGTGTCCTCGTAGCGGGTCTCGTAGTAGCGGTAGCCGACGTAGATGCCTTCGTTATAGCTGACAAAGCTGTCGCCTGCCGCGCGGGGCGTTTTGCTGCCGTAGTTGTAGGCGTGCAGACCGAAGTTTTCGGCGCTGGGCGCGGACAGGGAGTTGGCGGCAAAGGTGGCGGTGGTGTGACCGGAGGGGTTGACCTCACCGGTCACAACGCGGATGGCGCCGGGCATACCGTAGAAGCCGGGGTTGCCGACCCACAGCACGGCGTCAACATTGTACTCGTCCAGCCAGTCCATCTCCATCGCAAAGACGGAGTTCAGCAGGACGACGGTTTTCTTGAATTTGCCGGAGTCCTTGATTTTCTGGAAGATTGCCTTCTCGTTGTCGTCCAGCTCCAGCATACGCTTGCCCTCGTCGTTGACCATCGCAAGGTCGTTGCCCTCGGTGGCAAAGCGGGACAGCGTCACAAACGCGACATCGCCGTAGGACGCAAACGAGTCGGTGACGCTGCCGGTGAACAGCGCCGGGTCATATTCGCCCACGCTGGAAACGCTTCTTGCTTTCGGCGCTTCGGCGGAAGCGTAGGCGTCCAGCACGGTTTGGTTCACGTTGAAGCCGGCATCCTGCAGGGCGTCAACGGGGGTTTTCTGGTAATCCGGGTTCGTGGAGGAACCGCCTGCGGTGCTGCGGAACACCGGGTCGATGCTGCCGCGGCCAAAGACCGTGACGTTGCGCTCAGACTCGGAAAGCGGCAGGGCGTTGTTGCGGTTGTAGAGCAGCACGCTGCCCTCTTCTTCTTCCTGCTCACAGAACTGATAAGCGGCTTCGATGTACTTTTCGTAGCTTGCGTCAGACAGGGTGCCGTCAGCGGAGAACTCCGTGCCGCCGTAAGATGCGTCAGAGCCTTCGATGCCGAGTGCATGGTTGACTTCGCCTTCCTGCTGGAACGCAATAGTCGTTCCGGTCAGGACAAGGTTGGCCACCAGCACAGCCGCGCCGGACAAGCCCAGCCAACGGCGGGACTTGCTTGAGGTTTCCTTTTGTGCCATAGGTTTTTCTCCTTCCTAAACTGTCACAGATGAATGATCCGATGCGCTTGCTGCCAAGGGCTGCGCATTTCCCTTTTGCAGAAGCCTTTCGTATCTTTTTCACAAAGCTATCATAAAGGGAAGCGTTGACCGGGTCAATGCAGTTGGCGTAAATGTCAAAAAACACGGCACAAATGACAAAGAAGAAAAGCGACCGCCTTTCGGCAGTCGCTTTTGGGTTATGCAGTTTCTTTTTGGCTTTTCCCGCAGGGGAAGGTGACCACCAGGTAAAAAATCGAGTCCTCCACAAAGCAGTCTGCCGTGCCGCCGTACAGCTCGGCAATGCTTTTGATGCTTTTTATGCCGTAGCCATGCTCCTCGGTATCCTGCTTGGTTGTGACGATAGCGCCGTCCCGCAGCGTCGGCGGTGCGGGGGTGTAGTTCTGCACGCGGATGACCGCCATGTCACGGCAGCGGCTGATGTCCAGTGTGATGACCCGCTTAGACGCATCGCTTACCTGCGTCAGACACTCAATGGCATTGTCCAGCGCATTGCCCAGCAGGGAGTAAATGTGGTAGTGCTTCATATTCTCCAGACAGCTGCCGTCTGCCGAGCAGACCAGCTGAATACCTGCCTGCCCGCAGAGTGCCGATTTTTGGGTCAGTGTGATGTCCAGCGCCTTATTCCCGGTGAAATAGCGCAGGTTCAGGTTGTTCATCTCTTCTTCCAGACGGGCGCGTTCCTCATCCGTGGCGCGGGAATACTGCTGTTTCAGGTCATGGTAGCGGATGTTGATTTTTTCCATGTCTTTTTTTGCCTGCTCATACTGCTGCTTGTCACATTCCAGCAGCTGCGCCAGCATTTCATTCTCGTGTTCCAGACTCTTGATACTGCAATTTGAAAATTCCAGCGCCAGAATCGTGATGGCAAACAGGATGCAGAACGCATTCAGCGCCAGATAGGCGGTCGGGTAGGACTCTGCGCTGCCGTCCAGGACATCCTCCAGCACAACACTCAGGTAGACCGCGGCAATCAGGAAAAAGCCGGAGTAAAGCACAGTCTTGACATTGTCAAACAGCAGGCACCCGCGCCGGATGCGCAGGGTGAACAGCAGGTAGATGACCAGGCAGACCACAAGGTTGCTGAAAAGCAGAATGACAAATTCAACGCGCCTGTCCGTGCGCCCATGCTGAATCAGCCAAAAAATGGGCATATAGGCCAGCTTACTGGCAATGTGCTGCACCGCGTAGGCACAGGTTGTATAAAACAGGGCGTGCAGCGGGCTGCAGTCAAAGCTGAACCATATCAGGTCAAACAGCAGCGTCGTATACAGCAGCAATTTTGCCCAAAGCGGCAGGAATGCCAGGGTGTCCGTCAGCGCAAGAAAGGCCCATACACCCGCCGCCAACCGCGGAACGAAGCAGCTGCGGCGCTGCCCCCACGGGACAAACAGGCCAGCGCACAGAATCATACCCAGCTGGATTTGCTGGTTCAGTATCCAATTTATGACCGGCACGGGTCTTCCCACTCCTTTTTTGCCATATATCGGGAGAATGCCTCGGTAAAGGCGTCCTTGTAGGTGCGCCCGATGGGCAGTGCCGCCCCGCCGATATAGACATTCATACGGCTTACCGCCGTGATACAGCGCAGGTTCACAAGATAACTGGCGCTGCATCGCACAAAGCCGTAGGGCGTCAGCTGCGCCGCGATTTCCTGCATCGAACCGCGGTTTTTGATGATCTCGGTCTTACCGTCCCCGCCGCACAGGTTGTACAGCAGGTCGTGCTGGCGCACCTCTACATAGGCGATTTCCGCTGCATCCAGCAGCCGCGTCACGGTGCCGTCCTTGACGACAATGTGCGGCGGCGCAGTCTTTTGACCGGCGCGCTTTTGCAGCACCTTCAGCGCCCGCGTCAGATACATATGGAAGGAGTACCACTGTATCGGCTTTACAATAAAGCCCAGCGCCCCGACACTGTACCCGTTCAGCGCGAATTGCTGCAAATTCGTGCAAAAAATGAGGATGACGTCTTGATCTGTCTCCCGGATTTTTTCGGCCAGTTCCATGCCGGACATCTGCGGCATATCAATGTCCAGATACAAAATGTCAAAATCACGGTCTTGCGCCGCCAGATAGACTGCCGCACAGTCGAACTCCTGTACGTTCAGTTCTGTGCCGTTCTCCGCGCCAAACCGCGCCAGCGCCTGTTTCAGTTGGTCTCTTTCTTGTTTTTCATCGTCCACAATGCCGATTCGGATCATCGTGCGTTCCTCCCTCCGCGCAAGGATCTATACAAGTATGATATACCCCCGAACGCAGCCGCGTCAACCTTTTACGAGCGAATCGTCCAATTTTTCCAAGATATTTCAGGTGGCAGTTGCCGCAGTTGCAGCCGCCGTAGATGGGATCATTACCTGTACCGTCTATCCCGAAGTGCCGCCGCGGGTGGAATACGCTCTCTCCGACTTAGGCGGATCCATGCGTCCCATCATGGATGCAATGGAGATTTGGGAGACGGCATATAAAAAATAGAAGGAATAAAAAAGCAGCACAGCCCCCGCCAGAAACTCATAGAGCTTGGCGGGGGCTGTACTATTTTAATCAGCCAATATTTAAATCAGGCCCATCAGGCTGGGCAGGCCCAGAGACAGAGCCGGGATGTAGGTGACGGCCAGCAGGGCGGCAACCAGTGCCACAAAGTAGGGGATCAGCTTGGACGTGACCTGCTCGATGGAGACATGGCCGATGCCGCAGCCGACGAACAGAACCGAGCCGACCGGCGGGGTGATGTTGCCCAGGCACATATTGAAGATCAGCATAACGCCGAACTGGATCTCCGTCATGCCAAAGCTGGTGGCGATGGGCAGGAAGATCGGGGTGAAAATCAGGATGGCCGGGGTGATGTCCATGAACATGCCGATGACCAGCAGGATGATGTTCATGAGCAGGAAGATGATGTACTTGTTTTCAGTCAGGCTCATCAGGCCGTTGGAGATGGCTGCCGGGATGCCGGAGTAGGCCATAACGAAGGACATGGCAGAGGAGGCAGAAATCAGGAACAGGATGATGCCGGACGTTTTGGCGGAGTTGAGCAGGATGCCAAGGAAGCCTTTGAAGTCGATGCTCTTATAAACGATGGAAAGAATCAGGCAGTAGAGAACCGCGACACCTGCGCCCTCAGTGGCGG
>ERZ772893.3803-NODE-3803-length-10201-cov-22.963434_pt1 | contig 10201 bp, 6 predicted proteins | sample MGYA00511482_ERZ772893 | MGnify/ENA primary metagenome ERZ772893 (study PRJEB29015, sample SAMEA2737687) | human gut metagenome | biome: human gut; feature: human-associated habitat; material: faeces | place: China | collected 2012 ...
GGTCGCCAGTTACTTTGATCAATGAAAACGTCCGCCATCTGGCGGGCGTTTTTGCATGCATTTTTCATTTCAAATCTTTGCGGAGACTATGGTATACTAAATGTGAATATGGTTTTTCGTGGCTGGTGATGGGAATTGCGTTTCATAAATAACTGGCAGTTAAATTGACCATCCAATCAAGTGAGAAGTTTGAGGTGAAGGCTCAGCGCATAAAATATGGAAGCGGCGCGGAGTTTTATATAAATCATGAATAGACTGTTTTATCAAATGAGAGGTATTGGGGCGCTATATGAATTGTGCGCCCCTTCCTCCACTCCTAACTCCTAACTCCTCACTCCTAACTCCTAACTCACATGAGGTGATACTATGACTTTTTTGGATCGACTGCTTTCCCGCATTAAGAATGAGCGCGGGGCGTACATGGTATTTTTCGCGATATTGATCCCGATCCTTTTCGGCTGCGCAGGGCTCGCGGTGGATCTCGGGAATGCCTTTGCCCGTCACGCGCGCCTGCAGAAGGCGGCGGATGCGGCGGCTCTGGCTGGTGCCGCTGCTTTTGCTATGAATCAAGAGACTGTCGATAGTCATCCAAAGGCAGATGCGCAGGCGGAAACTTATGCGAAAGTGAATTGGGGGAATGGGAGAGCATCATTCCAAAAGCGGCCCCAGGCGCAGACGGTGGATGGTGTATCGTATTATCGCGTCCTTCTTCAGGAGTCGATACCTACGACATTTATCAAATTTGTGGGCATTAAAGAAGACCTATTCAATATTGAGGCAGAAGCGGTGGCAGTGATTCCGACGAAATCGAATGAGCAGTTGAAATTCGATAGTCTGGCTTCTTTTAGCGGGAGTATGTCCGGAACATTTAATAATAATAATGGTACGGATGGTCACATGACGCAATGGGGTTGGGTCAATGGCAATAACAATCCGATAGCTTCGACTTATGATGGGCATGTGGTTTGCTATAATCAGGATTTTTATAATGCCAATTACAATAAGCCGGAATTCCAAAAGTTCTTTACCGGAGAAGCTAGAAATTTGCCAAGAAATGATGCCGTTCAAAAAGGTCTTTATAGTCCTATGGAGAAGGGTAACGAGAGTGATTTTACGGCGTTTTGTCAAAAGACTAATGATGCCATTGACAAAATGTTTTCTGATCCTGCTGATTATTTTACTCCTGCTAGAGGCAGTCAAAATTGTTCTTTGCCGAATAGCGATTACGACGGAACGCAGAAAAATAAGGTTTTGCTAACAGGGGAGCCTGGAAACGGAAATTTTTCACTCACACTTGGAAATTTAGCTGGAGATCCAAATGAGCCTGTTTATGTTTATCTCAAAGGCGTTTTCAGCTTAGTGAATATCAATTTGCAAAAGGATATCAAGCGCCCCATTATTTTTTGCCTTCCGGAAAAGAATCCCTGGTGGCCAACTGAAATCCATTTTAATGGAAATAATCACGATTTTCGTGGCGTATTGTATACGCCATATGCAAACAATACGCCGCTCAATTTCGAAAATGGAACATTCAGAGGTACTATTTTAACGCATGACTTAACGCTTCAGTCTAACCATGGTTCGTTTGTTTTCGAAGAGTTTGGATTCCCTACGGGCGGTTCTAGTTCAAGTGGCGGAACCGGCAGCGGAAGCTCCTCGTCGCAGAAACTTCGTCTGGTAGATGGTAGTAAGTTCTCGTGGCAGTGAGGCCTTAGCTGATATATTTTGGTATTGTCGCTTGAGGTATCGTGATAAACAAGTACGATTTTGAGAAAGATGAAATTCCCAAGAGGGAAGTCCTGATGGGCTTCTCTCTTTTTTAAGTTCTGTTTGCGGCGAATCACGAAATTATATATAATAGTGTGAGAAAAGTCACATAATTATATATAAAAAGGTGATAACAATGAAAAGACTTGCAATGAGACAGCTGATTTCCTGGAAGGACTCTCCTTACAGGAAGCCCTTGATCGTGAAGGGCGTGCGTCAGGTGGGGAAGACGTGGCTTTTGAAGGAATTTGGGCGGATGTACTATGAAAATACCGCCTATTTCAACTTTGATGAGAATCCGGAATATCGGGATTTCTTCCGTACGACGAAGGATGTGCAGCGTATTCTTCCGAATCTGGCGATGGCGAGCGGGCAGGATATCCAGAAGGGGAAGACGCTGCTCATTTTCGATGAGGTGCAGGATTCGCCCGAGGTGCTGAATGCACTGAAGTATTTTGCGGAAAATGCGCCAGAGTACCATGTGGCCTGCGCGGGTTCACTACTAGGGATCACGCTCGCGAGGCCGTCATCGTTTCCGGTGGGGAAGGTGGATTTCCTGTCTCTTTATCCGATGAGTTTCACGGAGTTTCTTATGGCGACAGGAAGTGAGAATCTGGCAGCCTATCTGGGGGCGGTGAATGAGATCGAGCCGCTGCCTGATGCTTTTTTCAATCCGCTCGCGGAGAAGCTCAAGATGTACTATGTCACGGGCGGGATGCCGGAGGTGGTCAGCCGCTGGGAGGAGACGCAGTCGGTGGGGCAGGTGCAGCAGGTGCTGATGGATATCATCCAGGCGTATGAGAGAGACTTCATGAAACATCCAGCGCCAAGGGAGTATCCGAAGATTGGACGGGTGTGGAATTCTTTACCATCGCAGCTTGCGCGGGAGAATAAGAAATTTCTCTACAATGTCATCAAAGAGGGGGCAAGGGCGAGGGAGTATGAGGATGCGCTCGAGTGGCTGGTGCATGCGGCGCTGGTCTACAAGGTCTTCCGCATCACGTCGCCAGGGCTTCCGCTTTCCGCCTATGAGGATCTGTCTGCGTTCAAGATTTATCTCGCAGATGTGGGCGTGCTGCGCCGTCTGTCTAAACTCGATCCAGTGGCATTCCGTGAGGGGAATCGGCTTTTCACGGAGTTCAAGGGGGCGCTGACGGAGAATTTCATCCTGCAGTCACTGGTGCCGCAGTTCGATGCCATGCCGCATTACTGGTCGCGGATCAATCCGCCGTATGAGGTGGACTTCATCATCCAGCGGAAGAATGATATCATCCCTGTCGAAGTGAAGGCAGATACGAATATCAAGAGCCGGAGTCTTAAAAAGTATGCAGAGACATTTGAGCAGGAAACGAAACTTCGTGTGCGCTTTTCGATGAATAATTTGCGTATGGATGAGGGTGTGCTGAATATCCCTCTATTTATGGCGGATCAGGCAGATCGACTGATTGGGATCGCGTTGGGAGAGACGCATGAAAAGTAAACGCGCTGAAAGGGTTGGGAAAACGCTCATTCAATCACAGAGTTCGATTTGGCATAAAAATACATGTCAAGTCGGACTCTGCGATTGGATCCATGTTTCCCCAGGGGGCAACCGCCCCATGGGGGCCCTCTTCAAACTGTATTCTTCGAGGGGATGCCTTTGGGCGTCCCCTTTTTTCCATACCATACTATCAGAATTTCCTTTAACGGGAAGGGCTCCCTGTGCTCCGCTATGCATATAAGTCATGGTATAATTATAAAGAGAAACTTTGCCCGCTGTTTACCTGCTTTTTACGGGAGTGGGCTATCATTAAAAGGTATGCTTCTGCGTGTGGCCTGTTTCATCGCTTACCAGCCCGGCACGCCCCGCGGGCTAACGCTGACGCTTCGCTTGCATGAGAAATGAAGGTGGCGGCTAGGGATTTGGGGTTGGGGATTAGGAGCAAGCGGTGATTGAAATAGCGCAATTGGTACACTGATCGTTCTGCAAGGAAGATCTCTCGGCTACGCTCGAGATGACGGCGGCGCGAAGTGCTATCAAAACTCTGCGGCGCTTCATTATTTTCTGCGCCGCACCACCACTTCTCACTCCTCACTCCTAACTTTTACGTTTCATTTTTACGGATATATGGGATTACAAGATACCCGCTGTTTATAAAAGGAGGGCCACTTATGTCGGAACAAAAGCCGCTCATTTACGGTATCATTCACATCGGCTCGTCGAATCTGTCTCTTCGTATCGTGGAGTACAAGAATGTCAATGAAGTCCGTGTCATCGAGTCCGTGAGGAAGGATACGAACTTTGGGGAAGAGGTATTCAATCATAAGAATCTGTCTTTCGCTTCGATCCGGAAGCTCTGCCGCATGCTGAATGGCTTAAAGCAGCTGTTGTCGGATTATCAGGTGAAGGTATATGCGGCGTATGCGACGGCGGTTTTCCGTGAGGCGGATAACTGCCGCTCGATCCTGGATCTGATCCGTGTCAAGACGGGATTCAATGTGCAGGTCGTGGACATGCCGCAGGAGATCTATTTCAAGCATTTCGGCCTTTCGTACCAGCTGAAGCAGTATAACCGAGCGGCGAATGAGCGTCTGGGGAAGAATTTCCTCTTCGTCGACATCACGTCGGGTTGTGTGGGGTTGACGGTGTGGGAGAAGGGCTCGCTCTGCTACCAGCACAATGTACACATCGGGACGCTCCGCCTTTTGGAGACGTTCACGACGAATCAGCGCGAGTCTCGCTATTTCCCGGAAGCGCTGGCGGAGTACATCCATGCGATCATGGAGCCGCTCTGGGTATCGATCAGAAAGTATGACATCGATACGGTCGTTCTCTCGGGCCGTGAGGCGAGGATCGTCGCGATGCTCTTGCACCATGACCTTGATCAGAGGGATATCGCGGAGGTGAAGCCTCAGGAATTCGGCAAGGTGTATGACGAGGTGGGGAAATTCTCCACTTCGATGATCATGCAGAGGTATCACATCAGTGAGGCATGGGCGCTCACTGTCTCGCCGACGCTGCATATTTATCAGGAGATCCTGAATGCGATCCCTGTGAAGCATGTAGTCATGATGGGGATGACCTTCGTGCGCTCGGCATCGCTCTTCTATGGGGCGCAGAAGACGAATGATCCGGCGCTTGCGTACATGCGCGCGCAGAATCTGGAGCTGACGCGCTCGATCGCGGCGGACTATTACTATGAACCGGTGCATGCGAAGGCGATGGAGCTCTACAGCAAAGTGATCGTGCAAGCCTTTGACCGCGGAAATGGGCTCAATGACCGGGATGAATTCCTGCTTCGCATGGCGATCATCCTGTACCAGATCGGGAAGTATGTGAATCTTTTGGGCTCGTCCATGCAGGCGTGGAATATGGTCCGCGGGACGGATATTTTCGGGATCTCCGACCGAGAGAAGGATATCGTGGCGTGCATCGTCTACTATGATCACAAGGGGATCCCGAATGATGACGATGAGCCATTCCGTATCCTGTCGGATGAGTCGAAGATGACGGCGCTGAAGCTGATATCCATCTTCCGTCTGGTCCGTGCGATGGATATGTCGAGGAAGCAGAAGCTGAAAGATCTTTCGGCCCATATCTCGGGGGATGCGCTTGTCATCGAGTATGAATCGAGTGAAGATACGGCTCTGGAGACATGGCTGTTTAATAAAGAAAAGACAATGTTTGAAACGGTATTTGGCATGGAAGCCAAATTGGAGCGGAGGTAACTATGGACGTGCAGGATAGACATCAGCATTATTATCTGAACCGCGAGCTGTCGTGGCTGCAGTTCAATCGCCGCGTACTGCAGGAAGCAGTGGATCCGAACAATCCCCTGCTGGAAAAATTGAAATTCCTGGCGATCACGAGTTCGAATCTGGATGAATTCTTCATGATCCGCGTGGCGGGGCTGAAGCACCAGAAGGAAAATGGCGTGAAGCGCCGTGACATCGCCCATATGACGCCGGAGGAGCAGCTCGAGCAGATCTCCGACACCTGCCAGAAGCTCGTCGCGCGCCAGTATCGTTTCCTTCATATGCTTCTGTCCGAGCTTCGCACGGAAGGGCTCTACTTCATCCATCCGGAAGATGCGACAGAAGCGCAGAAGAAATGGATGGAGGACTATTTCGAGCGGCAGGTATTCCCAGTCGTCACGCCAATGGCCGTCGACTCCTCGCATCCGTTCCCGTTCCTTGCTTCGAAGAGCCTCAATATCGCGATGCTGCTCGAAAGGAATGAGCGTGACCTTTCGCTGGATGAGGAAAATGATATCGATGTGAAGACAGCGATCGTGCCGGTGCCATCGGTGCTTCCCCGTATCGTCCGCCTGCCGGATGATCCGGAAAAGAAGGGGCGCCATGACTTCGTCCTCTTGGAGCAGGTCATCCGTCACTTTGCTTCCCGTTTCTTTATCGGCTACGACCTCTTGGAAGCACATCCTTTCCGCATCACGCGTGACGCGGATCTTGCGATCGATGAAGAAGATGCACAGGATCTCGTCGTCGAGGTGGAGCGCCAGTTGAAAAAACGCCAGCGCGGGGAGGCCGTGCGTATCGAATTCGAAGCAGGCACCAGCCGCTTCATGCAGCGCTTCATGACGCAGGAGATGCACCTCGCGAAGGAGGATCTGTATGAGATCGACGGACCGCTCGATATGACGATGTTCTTTTCCTTCTGCGGCATCAAGGGCTACGACCATCTCCGCTATCCGGAAGCGCATCCGCATCGCCCCTGGTCCATGATCCAGCTCGAAAAGGATGGTCGAAAGAATATTTTCGAGATGATCCGTGAGAAAGATCTCCTCGTGCATCTGCCTTATGAATCCTTTGAAGACTCTGTCGTTAATTTCGTCGCTTCTGCAGCGGCTGACCCCGATGTCCTTGCCATCAAGCAGACCCTGTACCGCGTGGCTTCCTCCTCGCCGATCATACAAGCGCTTGAAAAAGCAGCACAGAACGGCAAGCAGGTCACTGTACTCATGGAAGTCAAGGCGCGCTTCGATGAAGCGAATAACATCCTGATGGCCCGCCGCCTTGAAAAAGCAGGCGCGCATGTCATCTACGGCCTTGTCGGGCTCAAGACGCACTCGAAGTGTACGCTCGTCATCCGCCGCGAAAAGGACGGCATCCGCCGCTATGTCCATGTCGCGACCGGCAACTACAATGCATCCACAGCCAAGCTCTATACGGATCTCGGCGTCTTCACCTGCAATGACCAGTTCGGCAGCGATGCTTCTGCCTTCTTCAATCTCCTCTCCGGCTACTCTGACCCGCCGCTGTGGGACTCCTTCATCGTCGCGCCGATCAATCTCCGCCAGCGCTGCATGGAGCTCATCGACCGCGAGATCGCCTTCGCCAAGCAGGGCGATCAGGCACACATGGTTGCAAAGATGAATTCCCTCCTCGATAAGGAGATCATAGATAAGCTCTACGAAGCTTCTCAGGCAGGCGTCAGGATCGAGCTCATCATCCGGGGGATCTGCGTACTCATCCCGGGCATCCCCGGCGTCAGTGACAACATCACCGTCAGAAGCCTCGTCGGCCGCTTCCTGGAGCACAGCCGCGTCTTCTGGTTCGCCAATGGCGGTCGTGAAGAGCTGTATATCGGCAGTGCGGACTGGATGCCAAGAAACCTCAATGACCGCGTCGAACTCATGATCCCTGTGCGTGACGCCGATCTCTGCCATCGTCTGAAGACCATGGTCAATATGGAGCTCGCGGACAATCAGAAAGCGCACATCATGCAGTCTGATGGCATGTGGAAAAAAGAGATTGCACCTGCTGATAAAGTGGGCGCACAAGCCGAATTCCAGCGTATCGCGGAGAAGCGTGACCGCGAAGATGAATTGACCCTCGCGCAGAAAATGGAACCCTACATGCCTGTCTTTGGAAAAAAAGAAAAGTAAATCATGCTAAGGAAAAGCCGAAGCGAATGCTTCGGCTTTTTGCGTGACTGGTGGCTAGTGACTAGCGGCTAAGAGCCTAAGAGACGGCAGACTCTCTCGTATTGTCATTTCGAGCGAAGCGAGAAATCTTTGTCATTCGCAAGCAATCAAGGAATGGCACGTTCCATGAGCTTTGATTCTCTATTATCCACTTTTCCTTCTGCCATCTTCTCTTTTTGGGAAAGACTTACAAATTTCAAGGATTTTGGTGGGCAAATTTCCCACTTTACGAAAAAATGAGAAGAACGAAAGGTCAAAGATGGGACAAAGTTGGGCTATCTCGGATGAGAGATGAAGTCGGCTCGTGGTTGACAATCAGGTGGAAAGCGGAATGCATAAAATGCGAAAGAAACGATAACATGGGAGATAGAGTGATTCATAATTTGTTAATAATCCTCAAATGTCTATTGGGGAGATACAAGATTGACAATTGATTCAATGAATAATACTCGATAGTATCTGATAAAAACAGTGATAGGACAAAAAGCGCAGGAAATAATAGTGCGCGATGTATACGGGAGAATATGCAGGAAATATTCGATAGATACGGAACAAATGCGAGCTGCTATCATTGTCAACATCAGAAAAATTGACAAAAAGTCTCTCTATGGTAGAATAACGGCCATAGGAGATGCATTTATGAAACCTTCAACGATGAACAAAGCGAAAAAAGTATTAGTATGTATATTGGCGGCGGCTGCCTTGGGAAGTCAGGTGGATCTTGCGGCAGCATCTTTGGATTTTCTGGGCGCAAGTCCTGCGAAGACAGTGACCGTATATGATGGGGCTCACAAGCAGGTCATTTCTACGGCAGCCTCCAATTTCAAGAATGTATTGAGCGATCTCAATGTATCACTGAAGGCGTATGACACATTCTGGACAAGCACGAAGGACGTCACGGACGGCGCAGTCATCGTGGTGGAGCGGGCAGTGCCTGTTTCCATCATCGCGAATGGCAAGAAAAAGGTCGTCTATACCACGCAGCAGACGGTGCAGGGCGTGGTGAATGATGCGGGCTTCGACTGGAAGAAGATGATGCCGATCGAAGACGGTCTGATGCAGGTGAAGGAAGGCATGCAGATCCACGTCGTCCCGTATACCGCGCGGAAGGTCTTCCGCAAGGAGGCGATGCCGATCCACTATAATAAGTGGTACGATGGAAGCCTCGGGGAGGATCAGGAGGTCGTCGTCCAAGAGGGGATCCCCGGCGAACGGGAAGTGGAGATCGATGAATTCATCTCCGGCGGCAAGGTCGTGAAGACGGTCATTGCTCATGCCAAGGTTCTCTCTGATGGCACGCCGGGCATTATGAAGACTGGCAAGGCAGAAGGGACGATGGGCTGGGTCGCCAATATGCATGCGAGCGCATATCATCCGAGCGATGGAGGCGGCAGCGGCATCACTGCGACTGGTACACAGGCCGGTCACGGCACGGTGGCGGTCGATCCTTCCGTCATCCCGCTCGGTACGAATGTATTCATCCCGAACTATGGCCATGCTGTCGCAGCAGATACCGGCGGTGCGATCGTCGGTAACCGCATCGACCTCTGCATGGAGTCTTTCGAGGACTGCTATAACTTCGGCAGACAGAATATCGAGGTATTTGTCAATTATTAAGGGTTCAGGGTTCAAGGTTCAGGGTTCAAGGTTCAGGGGTGTGGTGCGGCGCATAAAAATATAGAAGCGCCGCGATGTATAAATGGGGCGATGCCCGAAGGTAGTATTTAAGTCACTAGTCACCAGTCACTAGTCACTCGGCGCTCCTAATCCCTAATCCCTAGCTACTCAACTCTGTGTTCAAGGTTCAGGGGTGCGGCGCATAACCTTATAGAAGCGCTGCAGAGTATAAATAGTGGCGATGTCCGAAGGCAGCATTTCAGTGACCTTCGGACATCGCCTTTTCCATGTTGCAGCGAAGCCGCTGCTACAGGCTTGAAAGTGGGGATGAATAGCCAGGGATTAGTGACTGGTGACTAGGAGACTGGGAGACACCAGACTCCCGTATCGTCATTTCGAGCGAAGCGAGAAATCTTCTTTACAGAGCGATGAATGATGGGGGTGAGAAAGCAGAAATACGAAGCACCAAGGCGTCGTTTCCCCGGCAGTGCCAATGTGACAGTGACCGCAGTGCAAGAAAGATCCCTCGGCTGCGCTTTTGATGACGATACGGGAAAGGAATACCGCCAAAAGTTTGAAAGCAGGGGTGAATAGCCAGGGACTACTGACTGGTGACTAAGGATTAGCGACTGGTGACTCTCTTGTATTGTCATTTCGAGCGAAGCGAGAAATCTTCTTTGCAGAGCGATAAATGAAGGATGTGAGAAAGCAGAAATACGAAGCACCAAGGCGTCGTTTCCTTGCTGGTGCCAATGTGACAGTAACCGCAGTGCAAGAAAGATCCCTCGGCTACGCTTTCGATGACGATACGGGAACATCATAGTCTAAAAATTGCGGCGAAGCCGCAACCCCGAACCCCGAACCCCGAACCCCGAACCCCGAACCCCGAACCC
>ERZ772893.3804-NODE-3804-length-10201-cov-3.932979_pt1 | contig 10201 bp, 10 predicted proteins | sample MGYA00511482_ERZ772893 | MGnify/ENA primary metagenome ERZ772893 (study PRJEB29015, sample SAMEA2737687) | human gut metagenome | biome: human gut; feature: human-associated habitat; material: faeces | place: China | collected 2012 ...
GTGCAGCAGTGCGTCTTGGCTGTCCAAGAGACCCTTATGCGGGAACATCACGCTGAACTGGATGAACAGATGATCCACAATTTCCTGCGGCACGGTACAGTCGGTATCGACGAGGAACTGGAAAAGACCATGAAACTGACGGCCAGCGACTATGCGAAAAAGGTGTTCCGCAAGCTCCGGGAGCATGGTTATGACCCCCGGATTATGAAGCTGTATGTAGTCGGCGGCGGTGGGTGCCTGCTGAAAAATTTCTTCCCCATCGACCCAGGTAGAATCGTCATTAACAGCGATATTTGCGCCACGGCCAAGGGGTACGAGTACATGGCTGAGGTACAGAAGGTGATAGGAGGCGTGAAATGAGATCCACGAAAACCACGATACGCTTCAAGCTGTCACGTGCTGAGGATGCCCGTGCGCTGGAGTATCTGAGGGATCAGAAAGCGGCGGGGAGTTCTTTCAGCAAATCCGTGGTGCAGGCCATTAACGACTGCCTGGATGCCCAGGAGACAGAAAGCAGAGAGGACTCCTTCATGGGCAGATTCCGGCTGATGCTACGTGAGGAACTGAAAGGGTTGGGAAATACAGTTCCTTTTCAGCCTGTTTCGGAGCCGTCCCAGCAGTCGCAGGAAAACGCTGAGCAAACGCTGGCGTTTTTGAATGCTTTCGACGGCATGGAATGACAAAATGACGGCGTTTTTTCGGGGAAACGCCATCAATGTGCGAATGTCTCAAAACGATGTGCCGACGCATTTGATGGTTTGCGACGGCAAAATTGGAGAATACGGCGGCACTTCTTGCCGAAAACGCCGTCAGAAAGGAGAATACGCATAGGCGGCAGAAAAATCCTTTCCGGTACATTTCCAGAGGTGGATTATTTAGGCTTTGCGGATATTCCAGCTGGCACAAATCTGAAATTGACCTTTGAAGAAACGGTAAGAAGCGAACGCATCTATCTACGGAAAGCGAATGCCGTCCTGTAGTGTAACGAATGCCGTCCTGTAGTGTAATAGTGTAACGAGCATCGGATTTGTTGGCACAAATCCAAAATCCACACCGCTTCCGGGTGTGGACTACTTAAAATCAAGGAGGTTTATGAAGAAAAATGATACCAGGCTTCAGCTTCGGTTGAGCCAAAAAGAAAAGGAAAAAATTGAACGCAACGCCAAGCGCTGCGGCATGAGCGTGTCCCGGTATGTCCGGCAGTGCTGCCTGGAAAAGGAGCCAAGAAGCAGACCGCCTGATGTGTTCTGGGAGCTGTTGGATGCACTATACACCATCACAGCATTACTTCCCGTCCCGGAACAGGAGCGGCTGTCCATGCTGATTCTCCGACTACAGGAGGCGGTATAATGGCGACCACAAAGCTATGGCACATCCAGGGACGGCTCAAGGATTTGGTGGACTATGTGGAGAATCCAGAGAAAACGGTGAAACCCGGTTTGCAGGATTTCTTCAACGTGTTCGCCTATGCGCAGAATCCCGGAAAGACCGCTGACGGCCAGTTTCTCACCGCCATCAACTGTCAGAAGGACATTGCCCTCCAACAGATGATCCTGACCAAACAGCGTTACGGCAAGGAGGACGGTTATATTGCGTGGCACGGCTACCAGAGCTTCAAGCCGGGAGAGGTCACGCCGGAACAGTGCCATGCGCTAGGCGTGGAGCTGGCAAGGCAGATGTGGGGAGACCGGTTTCAGGTCATTGTCACCACCCATCTGGACAAGGAGCATCTGCATAACCACTTTTGCATCAACTCCGTGTCCTTCAAGGATGGTGGCAAGTACAATTTCTCAAAGAAAGAGTTAAAGCGTCTGCGGGATACCTCTGACCGCCTGTGCCGGGAGCATGGCTTGTCGGTGGTGGAACGTCCTCACAAAGTCCCATCCCGGCAGGTGTGGCTGGATGAACAGGCGGGGAAACCTACCAGGTATAACATCTATCGGGCAGATGTGCAGCGAGCCATCGACTGTAACGCTACCGGAAAACAGGTCGTACAGCACTTGCGGAAGATGGGATATATTGTAGATACAAGAGGAGCGAACCTGAAAATACGATTGCCACAGTATCCGCATTTCACCCGGCTGGATACATTAAATCCTAGATGGACTAATAAGGGGCTGGAGCACCTGATTTATGACCGGGACATATCCGAGTTTGGCCGCCCGGAACGGCCTCAGGTGCTTGAAATCCCGGACTGGCTGAGAGCAGCATACCAGCCCAGGAAACGCACGACTAAAATTTATAGGCTCTATCTCTACTATTGCTACCAGCTGGGGATTTTGCCCAAAGATACAACTTATCACCCGGCAAGTCCACAGCTGCGAGCCGATCTCCGGCATCTGGACGATATTGACCGACAGACCCGATATCTGGCCAGTCATAACATCGAAAATGTGGAGGAATTACTGGCAGACCGCTCCGAAAAAGAAGCACAGCTGGAAGCATTGACTACCCAACGCACCAAGCTCCAGAACAAAATCCGCCGCGCCACCCCGGAAAAGAAGATTCTTCTCCGAAAAGAGAAAGCGGAGGTTACTGCCAAAATCACAGCCCTGCGCAAGGACATCCGGGACAGTAAGGAAATCGAACAGCGTTCCCTGGAAATTCAGGATACGCTGGATCGTGCTTTTGAAGCGGAGCATACCCGGCACGAGAAAAGTAAAAGAATGGAGGTGAATCGAAATCGAGGACGATAAACAGCCTGCATGGTTTTCCGGCGATAAGCTGAATGAAGTCCTGTTCTGCCAGGAGTTCCTGCAAACGCACCCCATGGTAAGTCTGGGTGGCAGCTTCTTTACAAAAGATGGTATTGTGCCGATGAAGCCCTGCTGAAAAAGCAAATCTATGAGGAACTGAAAGCTTTTGTCACCGCTGGGCTTTCCAAAAAAGTGTCCGGGTTGTTGGATGTTCTGCGGATGGAATGCTGTGTGGAATCCCTGCCTATCCAGGAGGATCGCATTCATGTGGAAAACGGAACGCTGTATTTGGACGGCAGCTTTTCAGAAGAAAAGTCGTTTTGTCGAAACCGTCTCCCCGTGCGCTACAATCCCAATGCCGGGAAACCGGTGCAATGGAAAGCCTTTCTTTCTCAGCTTTTGCAGGAGGAAGATGTTCTGACGCTTCAGGAGTTCTTCGGCTATTGCCTGATTCCCAGCACCAAGGGACAGAAGATGCTCCTGCTGACCGGAAAGGGCGGTGAAGGGAAATCCCGAGTAGGCGTTGTCCTCCAAACATTGCTGGGCTGCAATCTGAAAACCGGTTCCATTACCAAAGTGGAAATCAGTCCCTTTGCAAGAGCTGACCTTCAAAATATGCTGGTGATGCTGGACGATGACATGAAGATGGAGGCACTGACCCAAACCAATAATATCAAGGCCATTGTCACGGCGGAGCTGCCCATGGATTTGGAGAAGAAAGGGCAACAGAGCTATCAGGCGGATATGCGGGTACGCTTTTTGGCACTTGGCAATGGCAGAATGCAGGCTCTCCATGACCGAAGCTATGGCTTCTTCCGCAGACAAATTCTATTGGAGGCAAAGGAGCAGTCACCGGACCGGCGGGACGATCCCTATCTTGCCCAGCGGCTATGCGCCGAAAAGGAAGGAATCTTCCTCTGGGCCTTTGCGGGATTGCAGAGGCTGGTGGCAAACGACTTTCACTTTACTCTGAGCCAACAGGCGAAAGAGAATATGGAGGCTGCCATAGCGGAGGGAAATAATCTGGTGGAGTTCATGAAATCCGAGGGGTATTTCCGGTTCCAAGCGGACAGTGAGGTTTCATCCAGGGATTTTTACACGGTATATCTACAGTGGTGCATGGACAATGCCCTGAGCCCCCTGGCACAGAAAACCGTTATCAACTACTTAAAGCAAAACAGCCGTCAGTATAATCTGGAGTACACCAACAAAATCTCCATAGGCGACGGACGCTTTGCCAGAGGCTTTTGGGGTATCCGGCTTCTGAAAAAGTAAAAACAAACCCAAAAGTACGTGTACTATCTGTACTAAGTGTACCGAATCAGTACGCATGGTACACCTGGTACACGTACTTTCCACATCATTTACAATTTTAAGAAAGGAATTAAGCGATTGACAAAAACAAAAGAGAAAACAGTGCTGCAACTGTCTGTAAACCAACTGCACCCTTTTGAGGGAAATCCCTATCAGGTAAAGGATGACGCAGAAATGACCAGACTGATTGAGAGTATTCAGACGCAGGGAATTCTTACGCCGTTGAATGTCCGCCCATTAGATGACGGACATTATGAGGTCATTTCCGGCCATCGCAGACTATATGCGTGCCAACGGGCAGGAATCGAGACGGTTCCTGCCTTTGCCGTACCTATGAGCCGGGAAGAAGCGGCTATTGCTCTGGTGGACAGCAACCTCCACCGGGAGCATATCCTGCCCAGCGAAAAGGCATTTGCCTATAAGCTGAAAATGGATGCTCTGCGGCATCAGGGCACTTCTCGCCGACCTGGCGAGAAGCTGAGTGTCGCACAAATCAGTGAGGCGGGTACTGACAGCGAACGGCAGATCCATCGGTACATCCGGTTGACAGAATTAACCCCGGAGCTTTTAAAGCTGGTAGATGATGGGAGAATTTCTTTGACACCGGCTGTGGAGATTTCCTATTTGAGCCAAGAGGAGCAGTATGCGCTCCTGGAGGCAATTCAGAGTGAGGACAAAACGCCATCCCTCTCCCAGGCACAGCAACTGCGGAAATTGAGCCAATCCGGTGAATTGGACGCTGACCGTGCATTGCAAATTATGTGCCAGCCGAAGGCCAACCAGATGGAAAAAATCAGCCTGGATTACGGCGAGCTGCGTCGATTCTTTCCAAGACGCTATACACCAAGAGAAATCCAAGCGGCAATTCTCAAATTGGTAGAAGCGGATTATAAGCGCCGCCAGCGGGCAATGGAGCGGTGAGGTGCGCATGACAGATTTTCAGCACAGAGACATTCTGAATATCAAAGAAGCCGCAGCCCGTGCCAAGGCAGAAGGAATGAATATCAGCGAGTACACCCTTCGCCGGATTATCCGCACCGGGAAAATTCCTTGCCGCATTGTAGGGCGCACCTATCTGATCAGCTGGGAGAAGCTGATGAGCTGGGTCAACTGTGTGGATGGCTGTGATAATCTGAATTGGCCGCAGCTTTGAAAAAAGGCTGCGTTATGTGTATTCTGAACGCAGAAAGGAGCTGGTATTATGCCATCTATTGAACCACGCCGAAATCAAAACGGCATTGTTACAAGCTATCGTCTAATCGTCTCCGGTGGACTGGACAGGGAGGGCAAGCAAATCAAGCGCCGGATGCTGTGGATTCCGCCAAATCGGAATATAAGCGACCAGCAAATGCTGAAAGAGGCCACGGCAGCTGCCTACAAATTTGAGGAACAAATCAAAAATGGATATGTGCTGGACAACACCCAGACCTTTGCGGAGTATGCCCAATATGTGTTGGAGCTGAAGGAGCGTATCGGTGTGAAAACAAGTACCCTGGATCGGTATATCGATATGCTGCCCAGGATCAACGAGACAATCGGCAATCTGAAGCTGTGCAATATTCGCCCCCAGCATCTCAATGACTTTTACAGGGACATGACCGAGAATGCCATCCGGGAGGACAGCTGTCGTGCTGTTGCGAAGCGAAATCTCATGACCCAATTCAAGCGGGCAGGGATTTCTAAGGCAGAGCTGTCCCGCAGAGCCGGGGTAGCTGCCAGTACCATCACAGCGGCCACCGCAGGAAAGCCCTTGCGGCTTGCTTCGGCAGACGCAATTTCCGAGGCACTAGGCTATACACGCAAGGAACTGTTCACCGTTCAGAATGACCCAACGCCCTTGGCAAAGAAAACGATTCTGGAACACCACCGACTGATTTCTACCATTTTGAGCCAGGCAGACAAAGAACTACTAATCCCCTACAACCCCGCCAGTAAGGCAACGCCGCCCAGGGTACAGCGAAAAACACCGGACTACTACCAGCCAGACGAGATGAACGACATTTTGAATACCCTGGAAAGAGCGCCAATCAAGTGGAAAGCCATTACCTATCTGCTCATTGACACCGGATGCCGTCGAGGTGAAATCATGGGACTGAAATGGGACAGGGTGAATTTTGACACCGGGGTTATCGTAATTGACTGCAATCTGCTGTACTCCGCAAACAGAGGCATCTATGAGGACACAACCAAAACCGGGGCTGTCCGTGCCATTAAAATTGCGCCGCAGACCTTAACGGTTCTGCGGCAGTGGAGAGTCGAGTATGAGCATCTACAGGAGCTGAACGGAGACCGTTGGGCAGGCACCCCCTATGTGTTTGTAAGGGACGACGGCTCCCGGATGCACCCGGACAGCATTACGGCGTGGCTGAATCGCTTCAGTGCCCAAAATGATCTGCCCCACATTCATCCCCACGCCTTCCGGCATACGGCGGCCTCTACGATGATTGCCAACGGCGTTGACCTGGTGACAACAGCTGCGGAACTGGGTCACGCCAACGCAAACACAACGGCAACAATTTACGCACACCAGATTGCCATTGCCAGAGCAACAGCTGCAGATGTCCGGGCGGGGGTGTTTGCGGGGAGAAAATAGCAGAATTTACGGAAAAACCATTTTCTATGAAAAAGTTCGGTTTTTCCCACCCGTGATTTTGAGCTATCCCCAAACTATCCCCAAAACAAATTTGAACCTTAATTTCTCCCAGAATTACCCTATACACCCGGGTACAGGTATCTCCAGCAGCTCATAAATCTCCCGTTGGCGTTTTGTCAGCGGATTCAGAAGCCGTTCTTCGTCGCTGCCCGGGTACTGGATCGTCTTTATTTTGTCCAGTTCCAACAGAATCTTTTTGAGCGTCAGGCCATTTTGCCGCATATAGTCTTTCAACTGTCTCAGCAGATAAGCCCGCACAATCAATGAAAGGAATGAGACAAACACTTTTCCCTGGGCGGTTTCAGAAGTATGAATGTGCAGACGCTTCATATCCAATCCGTTTTTCAAATCATCAAAGCTCTTTTCAATTGTGTCCCGGCAGCGGTAGATGTCCAGAATCTCCGCTGTCGTTTTTTTGAAATCCGTTTCCGCTATTAGGAAAAAACCGCAATATTTCAGCGCCTCGTCAATGGCTTTAAAGTTACGAATATATCCGAGTTTTCCATCTTTCGACCGGTTTATATAAAAATATTTGTCATAATGTAGGCTCTTGTCCGGTGGTTCTTCCATGCTTTTCAGGTCATTTTCCTGAGCATTCAGCAGAGCATAAAGGGCCGACGTTTCTCGCAGCGCTTTTTCTGGATCATAGTATAGGTGTATTTTCATGCGGAAGCCCAAGGCCATTGACTCATAGCTCTTTCCATAGGGAAGTCCCGGGCCCAGCAGAAATTCCGAGTGGTTCACAATTTCCGCACCATGTTCGCTCACAAGTTCCCGGCAATATTTCAAGCTATCGGGCAGAGCAATCACAAAGCGATACCCACTCTCTGTCAGATATTGCAGATTCTCCCTGCTGTAGAAACCTCTGTCCATCACAAATCGGGTGCGTTTCCCATTGATAAACGCATTGTCCGCGACCATGTACTTTAGATGTGTCTTGTCAGAGATGCTGCCTGGGTAAATTCTGTAATATAGCGGCAAACCGCTTTCCTCACCATAGTACATCCCCATATTGATTTGCGGCAGCTTCTCTTTATCCCGGTTATACCCCCATTCCAGCTCCCGAATATTTTCGCTGTAAGAAGAAATGCTGGTGACATCATAGGCCAGATATTCCGTCTGCTTTTTGTGCTTCATCCAGTCACGGAAGAACAGCTGCATATCTTCCTCTCGGAGAGATTCAAACATTTCGCTGCATTTTTTGTCATTCAAATTACCATTTTCAGCGGTTTTATGTGTTTCTGTATAATCGTCAATGTAGTACATGACATTACCTTCACTGAGCATATACTGCGCCGCTGTCAGCATTTCTCGGCTGTTTTCTGGAAAATAGCGCACTACGGACTTCGTTACCCCAAGCTTTTTGCTGACCTTCTCAAACACATCTGAAACACCATGCGCCTTCACCGCCTTTGTCGCGGGCATTGGCTTCTTTAAATATATCTCATAATAATTCCGGTTTGGAATCAGCTTTCCGGTTTCTTCATCCAAGCGTCCAATGGAAGACCGGTCGCAAGTCGGTTGTCCCTTCTCGTTGCGATAGGTTGCCGTTACATAATAGACATAGGTCTTCCCGGAAATCTTTTTATATGCTATTCCATGTTCTGGAAGTTCTACCTGTACCGTTTTATCCAATGCCATAACAGCACCTGCTTTCTATTTATGTATAGTATAATTATACTATACGCTTTCGAAAAAGTCAAGCACTTTTCACGTCTTTTTTCGAGAAAAATGCTTGATTCAGAACTATATTGGAAGTGAAGGATAATTTTTCGGGAATTTAGGTTGGAAGTGAAGGATAATTTTTCGGGAATTTAGGTTTCACGCAAAAAACGAAAAGAAAAAGTCCTGCACGAAATAGGAATCGTACAGGACACTTGGAGGTACCGCCCAGATTTGAACTGGGGAATGAAGGTTTTGCAGACCTTTGCCTTACCACTTGGCCACGGTACCGTATGAAATTGGAGCGGGTGACGAGGCTCGAACTCGCTACCTCCACCTTGGCAAGGTGGCGCTCTACCGGATGAGCTACACCCGCATCCCTGGTGCCTCCGGTCGGAATCGAACCAACGACACGGGGATTTTCAGTCCCCTGCTCTACCTACTGAGCTACAGAGGCATGTTGAGCAGAGCACTTGCTCTGCTCAGGATGCTTAAAAATGGCGACCCGGAACGGACTCGAACCGTCGACCTCCAGCGTGACAGGCTGGCGTGCTAACCGACTGCACCACCGGGCCAGGAACGAGTGAGATTATAACAGATATTTTTCGATTTGTAAAGACCTTTTTCAAAAAAATTTTATTTCGCCTAAAAAAAGCCGCCGTTGCAAAAAATTCATTTGCTATTTCTATCGGAATGGTTTATAACTAAACCCATAATGCATTATTATGCAGACCAGGAGGATCCTACGCCATGACTTTTCCCTGCCGTGAATTGAAAACAAAGGCAGCCGACCGGCTGCAAAACGCCAAAAACCAAAAGGACATCGTCCTACTCTACGCTGCCATTACTCTGGGTGTCAGCTGTCTGTGCACACTGATTCAGTTCCTGCTGTCCAGCCGCATCTCCCAGACGGGAGGACTCGCCGGTATGAGCAGCCGGAGCTTCCTGTCCACCATATCCAGCTTTCTGCCCATTCTGTCCGCCATTGTGAGCGTATGCATGAGCTTCGGCTACATGGGCGGCATGGTCCGTATCGCCCGGGGACAGTATGCCTCCCGCAATGCTTTGAAGACCGGATATGAGCGCTTCTGGCCCCTGCTGCGTCTGAAGCTGCTGCTGGCCGCGATCCTGATGGGCTTCACCCTGGCCGCCAGCTATCTGGCCTCCTTCCTGTTTATGCTGAGCCCCTTCTCCGACAGCTTTATGAATGCCATCTCGCCCGCCATCTCCGGCAGCAGCCTGCTGAGCGGTGGCAGCATTACCCTGGATGAAGGCACACTGGATGCGCTCTACGCCGCATCCGGCCCTCTGCTCGTCATCTTTCTGGTGGTGGTCCTGGCGGTGCTGGTTCCCATCCTCTACCGCTACCGCATGGCGGACTACGTTCTGTATGACCACCCCGAGGCAGGTGCCATTTACGCTCTGCGGGAAAGCCGCAAAATGATGCGTGGCAGCCGGTTCCGTCTGTTCCGGCTGGACCTGAGCTTCTGGTGGTACTACGCCCTGACGTTTCTGGCTGCTGTTTTGGCCTACGGGGATGTGCTGCTGGCTCTGGCCGGTGTCACCCTGCCCATAAGCGATCAGGCAGTTTTCGCCATATTCTATATTCTCTCCCTGGCTGCCAGCTTTGCCCAGCTATACTTCCTGCGTAACCGGATGGAAGTGACCTATGCACTGGCCTACGAACAGCTGAAGCCCAAGGAACAGCCCCAGAACGGCGTCGTTCTGGGAAACATCTTCCAGATGTGAATTTCCGGCCCGGTATCAACCGGGCCGGTTCCTTTTGCGCAAAAAAAGAGACCTGCAAACGCAGGTCTCTTTTCTGGAGCGGGTGACGAGGCTCGAACTCGCTACCTCCACCTTGGCAAGGTGGCGC
>ERZ772893.3811-NODE-3811-length-10189-cov-3.616637_pt1 | contig 10189 bp, 7 predicted proteins | sample MGYA00511482_ERZ772893 | MGnify/ENA primary metagenome ERZ772893 (study PRJEB29015, sample SAMEA2737687) | human gut metagenome | biome: human gut; feature: human-associated habitat; material: faeces | place: China | collected 2012 ...
CCCCTACCTGTACAACCTGATCGACCAGTACCGCTACCAGGAGAAGTTCAACGACGGCTACGCCTACAACATGATGTTCGTAGGCCCGGGCTGGATGAACAAAATGGGCCGGTGGGAAGCCCCCTACGAGCTGCTGCTCCACTCCTACGAGGAGGGCTGCGCCTACTATGGCAAGCTGAAACAGGAGGGCAAGCTCACCGACATGACCATGAGCGAGTTTGCCGGGTTCTACCGCCAGACCCATGGCTACACCACCCCCGAGTGCGCGCTCTGGCGGGACATCCTCTACGGGTCGGACAAGCAGCTGTTCTGGTATTGCGACCCCTTTATGCGGGCCTGCGTCAACATGGACCAGGGCGGTGCCATCGTGGACCTGCGCCCCTACGCTGCCAAACTGGAATGGCCGGTGGGTATCGGCACGCCCCACGTGCAGGACTGCTCCTACCCCTTCCTGATTCAGGAAAAATACCGTGCCGGATACTTCACCCACTATGCGGGTGAGGGCACCGTCCGCTCGGCCAAGTTACGCCACAACGGTGAGGAGGTGGACCTCTGCCTCTGCCGCACCCACGCCCATTTCCGTGCGGAAACGCTGGAAAACGGCCGGACTGCCCGTAAACTGATTCTGGACCCGGTGGAGATCCGCTTTTCTGACTGCACCCTCACGCTGCAGACAGTACTCACTTTTGTGGAAGGGGAGAGCGACATCCGCATCGACCGCCGTATCCTGGAGATGAGCGACCCCGACGCGGAGATCGAGATCGACGAGTACATGGTGGCCTGCTACGGCACCACCGAATACCCCGAGGATATGACGGGCATCCGCCTGTACGCCGACAAGGACGGCGACAACCATGAGCTGGACTACGCCTACCTCTGCCGGGAGTGCGTGGTTCCCGGGGCTGAGCAGGTCCGGGCGGTGGTACCGCCCATCCGCACCGTCGTCTCGATGACGGCAAGCGGCCGCGATGCCGCCGGTTATTACAAGGAGGGCTACGCATTCAGCCCCATGTTCACCCTTGGGTACAAGGGCACCATCAAAGAGAAGGAGGCGTTCACCACATGGCTCAAGCTGGCAAAGGAAGACTGAACTACCGCTGCCCCTCCTGCTTTATGCGGGATCTGGACATCGACATGTTCTACGACGAGGACAAGAAGGAATACTACTGCATCCGCTGCCAATACACCGGCACCGAGGAGGATGTGCTGGCCAAAAACGAACTGGTACGGTTCCGCTACCGCTTTATGCACAAGCGGTTCCGTATGGATGAATTCGAAACCTTCAACGGGTGAAAAAACAGCCCAACAGAAAGAGAGAGCCGAGGAATGAAAAAAGCACTGAGCCTGCTGATGGCGGCGCTGTTCCTGGTCCTCTGCCTGCCGGTGACGGCATTGGCAGAGGGGAAAACCCCGCCAGGCGCGATTTACGGCAACTATGACAAGGAAGCGACGGCCTACATCTGGCAGTTTGGCGAGATGGCTGCGGGGGAAAGCCCTACCGCTGTCTCCTACAGCGATGCGTATGCTTCCATCCGGGCGGGGTTGGCTGCAGGGGACAGCATCTCCTCCGGCGGCATCGCCTTTATCGGTGCCGGCTGCCTGGAACCCAACGACGCCAAGGGCTTTGCCAGCGCCGCCGAAAGCGGACGCTATCTGCTGGTCCGCTCGGCGGTAAGCGGTACACTGGAGATCTGCGTCCGGTTTGACAAAGCTTCCAACACGCGCAAATGCCGGATCTATTACCAGGATCTTGGGGAATTGGATTCGGTGGAGGCTGCTGCCAACCTGAGTGGCCTGAACAAAAACGGGACCGAAATAGGCACCGCCACCACTTCGGATCCCGTTACCTGGCAGTTATCACTGACCGCCGGCCATGTATACGGCTTTGTCACATACAATGATTCCCCGGCGCAGATCACCGCCCTGCGGCTGCTCACCACCGAGGTGCCGGGCGGTCCCGGCGAAGGCGGAGAAGAAGGCGGTTCGGGCAGCGGTGAAATGCCGGCCCCTGCCGGCGATGCAGTGACCGGCGTCTGGGATGACAGCCATACCGCCTATCGCTGGACTTTTGGCAAGACTACTGCCGTGGAAACTTCGGCCATCTATGATGCCGCTCCCTCCGGGGAAAATGCCCCCGCCTTGCGTCTTGGCATGGCGGCCGGCGATCACACCGATGCCAGCGGGCTTCACCTTGCCGGCTACGGCGTCAGTGATGATGGCATAACAGCAGCTTCCACCGGACGGTATCTGCTGGTCAAGCCAGCGCAGAACGGCACCATCCAGATGTCGCTCTCCGCCACACTCAGTGGCGGAAAACCCAAAGCTCGCATCTACACGGCAGATCTGGGCGAAGTGGAACTGGCAGCCGCAGACCTGACCCAGTTGCAGAAAGCCGGCGACCCGCTGGCCGCTGTGGAAACGACTTCCGGCAGCGACAGTGGCACAATGTCCCTGCAAGCCGGTCATGTGTACGGTTTTGCGGTGTATGCCGTCAATGCTTCGGACATCCTGCTCTATGACCTGTCCTTCACTCCCGAATCAGACCAGCCCGAGCCTGAGCCGGAACCGGAGCCGGAGCCCGAGCCGGAGCCCGAGCCGGAGCCCGAGCCGGAACCGGAAGATCCTTATAAACCATCCGGCACCAGCCAGACCGAATTTACCTTTGAAGAATCGGATACCGCCGCTTGGATGTTATCCAGCGCCTCTGTCACAGCGGACGCTCACGGCGGTTCCAACGGTCTGACCATCAACAAGGACGGCAGTGCTTCCATCACTGTCAACGATCTGCCGCAGGGCAGCTACACCGTCAGCCTGTGGGCCAAGGGCAGCGCCAGCGGCGGGCGCATGACAGTCAGCGGCACCGGCGGCCCGGACTCAGCGCTCAAGCTGGACAACGCCCTCTCCGGCCAGAGTGGCTGGGTGCAGGCAGCCCATCGCAATGTTCTGGTCTATAACGGTCAGATGACGCTGACCTTTGTCAACGATACCGACGGCCTTTGTATTGACGACATCCAGATCACACTGGATGCCGATGACAATAACCCTGTGACCAACTGGGGGTTTGAATCCGGCCTGGAGGGCTGGCAGACCACCGGCACGGTTGCCCTGACCGATGCTGCGGATACCGGCAGTCAGGCCGTACAGCTGGCTGACCAGAGCGAGGTGCGCCAGAGCATTGCGGTGCAGCCGGATACCGACTACATTGCCACCGTGCGTATGAAGGTGGACCTGGAGGATACCTTTACCTCCACCGAGCAGTACAGCCTGGACGGCAGCACCCTGATGGGCTTGCTGGTGGAACGCACCTCCACTGGCAACCGCGTCAATTTGGGCGTGCGTGGCGCGGACGGCACTGTGTTGCGGCAGGCGCCTTCTGCCACAGCGGGTTATTCGCTGGTGACCATCGCCTTCCACACCGGGCCGGAGCAGACCCGGGTGGAGCTGTATGCCAACACAATCTTTGACGGGGCATACAAGGATTCCGTCACCGTATACGAAAACACCTTCGGCAGCGAAAACCCCTACCCCAACGGCTGGCAGCGCCCGAACCCCGACCGGGTAGATGCCACCCATCTGGCCGATGACTGGACTTCCAACGGTTCGCACTTTGCCTATGTGGACAACTTTGATGTGTTCCAGGTGGACAACACCTATATCAAAGGGGCGGACATGTCCTTCATGCAGGTGATCGAGGATTGCGGCGGCAAGTATTTTGCCAACGGCGTACAGCAGGATGCCCTGCGAATCCTGTCCAACCACGGCGTCAACTCGGTCATGGCGATGATCTTCGTCCACTCCGGCAACGAAGTCTATACCTGGGACGCGCTGACCCACTTGGGCACCACTGTTACCGGCTTCGATGGCGAATATGTTACCGGGCGGCAGCAGGTCATCGGTTATTTTGACGAGACCCATACCACCGCTCTGGCCCTGCGCTGCCAAGAATTGGGCATGACTTTTTCCCCCAGCTTCCACTATAGTGATACCTGGATCAGCGCCGCCAAGGCCCACATACCCTATGAATGGCTGGAATCTGACTATGAGGGGAACCTTTCCAACCCGGATATTCAGATGCTGGAGACTGCTGTCTACAACTATGTGTATGATTTCCTCACCGATATGAAAGCAGCCGGGGTGGATAACATCATCACCGTGAAAAACGGCAACGAACAGAACGGCGGACTGCTGTTCCCTGTGGCGAGCGGCATCTCGCAGAACCATGCGGCCATCATCACCGCCTCCAGCCGCGCCGTGCGCAAGGTATACCCCGGCGCCATCAATACCATCCACACGAACACAGGGTATGACCCCAAACAGTTGGATAGCTTCTTCGACCGCTTGCTGGGCTATGGTGCTGAATTCGACGGCATGGGCTTCTCCCTGTACGGCGGACGGGATACCTCGGTCCAGCTGACCATGATGAAAGCCGCCCTTGCGAAAAACACCCTAGCTGATTACGATTATATCAATGTGGAAACCGGATTTTCCTACACCGCAAAAAGAAATATGATCGGTTCAGATGGCGCTCGCATGGGCCTGACCAAATATTTTGACATCAGCCCCAACGGCCAATACAACTATCTGCTGGATTATATTCAGGCTCCCATGGATGTGCCCAATCCCACCGGCGTGACCCGCGGGTTCTACTACTGGAACAGTGAAGCCATCGGCGTGTACGGAGCCGGACACAAACTGGGCGAAGCCATCAGCGATACACAGCGCTCGCTGTTCAATGGCGGAGATACTTCCATCCAGGAGATGGGCAGCAACCAGCCGGGCAAGTCCGGCGATATGACCGAGGGCCTGTACGCCTATCTCCACCGCGGCGCTTCCAAGGCAGTGAGCAGCAGCGTTTATACCCCGCTGAGCTCCACCGCCGACACCCACAACGTCGCCCCGGCCTCCTCTATCACCCTTTCCCAGGATACCGTTACCCTGGCGGTGGGGGAACGGCAGCGGCTACATCAGACCATCGCACCGAAGAACGCACTTCTCAGCCAGTACCGCGTCGCATATACCTCCAGCGATCCTTCCATCGCCCGGGTGTATGAGAGCGGCGTGGTGGAAGGGTGCAAACCGGGCACTGCTACCATCACCGCCACCGTGGGCGGCGTCTCGGACACTGTACAGGTGACCGTAGGCGGACCTGTAGCAGCCAGCGGCATGACTGTGACCTACCGCCTATTGCACAACGGCCAGAACGTCGAAACCGGCACTGTAACGGAGGGTATGACCCTGAACGCCGCCCCCTATGATGCCATCCAGTTCACCACAGCGCTGGATGGAGACCCTTCCGGCCGTGAGGTGTGCTGGACCATGAACAACGCAGATATCGCCCATTGGTACGGGGATACCTGGCAGACCGAGGATACGGTCATGCGCACGCTGGCCACAGAACTTTCCTCCTCCAAGACCATCCCTGTGGTACAGCTGGACACCCGTGCAGCCGGACAGGTGCAGGTAAAAGCGGCCGCGGCAGACGGTGGTCCGAAACTGCAATTCACCGTCAATATCATCGAAACGCCCCTCACCGGGGTAAAGATCCAAGGGGATACCACCGTGCGCTCCGGCCGTACACTGCAACTGCAGGCAATACTGACCCCCGCCGATGCGACCTTCTACAAGATCAACTGGACCAGCAGCAACACCGCTGTGGCGACGGTGGACGCCAGCGGAAAAGTAACGGCCCTTACCCCCGGCACGGTGCAGATCACCGCAGCTTCCGACCGGTACCCTGCCATTTCCGATACCATCACCGTGGAGGTGACCCCAATCCTGGTGAAACAGCTGCTGCTCTCCCACAGTGTCATGGCCATCCAGACCGGCAGCAGCAAGACCCTGTCCGTGACGGTCACACCGGCAAACGCCCATGATCCCTCCGTCACCTGGAGCGTGGAGCCTGGCGGCGAAGCCTACATCTCGGTGGATCAGAATGGTACCGTCACAGCGCTGGCGGAAGGTGCTGGCACCATAACGGCCACCGCAAACGATGGAAGCGGGGTTACCGCTTCCTGCACGGTCACCGTGCAGAGCAACCCCATCCCGGCTACCGGCATGGAATTGTCTGAGGAGGAAGTCTGGATCCGATCCAACTACTTCTCCCCCGATACGGCGGGCCGTGGTGACGCTGAGCCAGTCTATCAACTGACCGCTCACTTTACCCCCGATTTGGCGACCAACACCGATGTGACCTGGACCAGCGACAACGAGGCAGTGGCAACAGTGGACGCCAATGGCGTGGTCACCGCACACCAGGGCGGTATCGCCACCATCACCGCTGTGGCTGCCGATGGCGGTTTTACCGACTCCGCCGTTGTCCATGTGCCGGTGATCAGTGATGACTGGGAAAACTACATGCCTGATACCAGCGGTGGTTTCACCGATGGGAACACCTTCACCTTTGCAGTGGTGGAAAATGGGATCGAAGGACAGTCGCTGCAGGCAAAAGTCAGCAGCAGCACCGGCAGCGCCACCTCCCAGAACCGGCGCAAGTTTTCCGCCGTCAGCGGCGATACCGTTGTGGTAGATTTCGACTGGAACGTAGGCCATTTCACCCCGGACAAGCACTACCGCGGTGCCCACATCTCGCTGGAGGATGCCAACGGCAACTCCTGGCTGGCACTGGCAGCCTTCCCCACACTGGACGGCAAGCAGGCCCCCATGGCCTACTACTATAAGGATGGTTCCACGGCCTTCCCCAGCAGCGGCAAGAACTTCAACTACATCCACGGAGGTCTGGGCCCCAAAGCAGCTACCTTTGCCGACTGTAAGGTACTGGATGGCTTGCTGACCGGTGATGACCAGATCTATCACATCCGGGTCACACTGGATTTCACGACCCGGAAGATCAGTTTCACCGTCACCGATGCAGCAGATTCTTCCAAGAGCCAGACAGTCTCTGACCTGGACATGGATCCCTCAGTAGACTATGCGGACAATGTGGGGGCCCTCGTGTTTTCCCACTACTTCAGCTCGGCTGCCTCCTGGACCACATCCATCGACAACTTCTCGGTGTATGGCACTTCGGTGGCCCCGGCCAGTATCGAATATACGGTAGACTGCGTCAATCTGAACGCGGTGGACGGCATCAAACTGGTACCGGTGGAAGGGGCGCTGAGCGCCACCGCCAAACTTTCCCCCACCGTTTATCCTACTGCCGCTGACCAGACAGTGATCTACACTGTTTCGGATGAGTTGAAGGATTGGATCACGGTTGCCAGTGACGGTACCATCACCATCAAGCCGGACAAGAATGTACTGTATGATCAAGCAGCTACTGTAGATAAAGTCAGCGGCAGCATCCGCATTCAGTCAGCTGTGGATGAGACGATCTTCCAGGATGTAAAAGTCCTGGTCGGACCTCCCAACACCAATGAAAAACTGACTCTGACCGTGAACGGTACTGAATATTCGGAGATTGCCATGCAGTTCCCGGTGGGTCAGGCTGTGGACTTAGGGTTTGCAGCTACGGGCGGTGACGGCAACAGTGACCTGTTCCGTTATAAATGGACAATCGCCGAAAACACCGCCGGTGCCATACTGGACGGTAACACGCTGACTGCCAAGCAGGAGGGTACTGTTACACTGAACTTTGTCATTGACTTTTTCCGGGGTGAAACCACCAAAACCATAGAACTGGTATTCGCGGACAAGGCGGAACCTCCCGTCGATCCAGACGCGCCTGACAGTCCAGAGGAAGGTGGTGACCCCTCCGACCCGGATCGGCCCGACACCCCACAGGGAGGCGGCGATTCCTCCAGCCCGGAGCAACCCACCCCTGCGGAACCTCAACAGCCCGATCAGGGAGACAGCGGGCAGACAACCTCCCGGCCCGACGACAAGAAAGCTGTCACCGCGCAGAATGTTTCCGAAATTTCTGAGCCGAACTCCATCACGCAGCCTTCTTCGATTCCTCAGACGGCGGATCCATTCCCACTGGGGCTCTGTCTTCTCATAACAGCAGCCAGTTTTGGTGCGCTCATTCTGCTGCTCCTGCTGAAATATGACCGCAGATCCACGCAAAATAAGTAAAGGATAATGAGGCCGCCTCCATCCAAGCCCACTGGGAAGCGGACGAACAAGCACAGGACGGCATGGTGAAATACCATGCCGTCCTTCTTTTTTATCATCTTTCCCCGCGGGCCGCCGTTCTGGTTTTGCCTTTCTCATGAACGACAAAATCAGACGGAGGTACCCTTTCATGAAATCCATCGACCTTACAAAATATTATGCTCATCCACTCCCATGAGGGAGAGGACACCATTCTTCTCGTTTCCAACGAAGTAGCTGACGCGCTGGAACAGTTTGTGCGCGAGGGAAACAACGTCACCCTGCGCCGTTACCGTGCCAAAGCCTACTACTCCCTCGACTGCGGGGACGGCATTGAACACCATATCCTCTTCAGGGAGGAAACACCCGAAGAACTCTATGAAAAAAAGCTGACCATCCAGCAGCTCAACCGTGCGCTTGCCCAACTTCCCGTAAAGCAGAGCCAGCATATCTACGCCCGCTTTTTCCTCGGTAAAAGCTGCCGGGAGATTGCCCTGGCGGAACAGATTTCGGTACGGGCGGTCCAAAAGTCCCTGCGCAGCGGTCTGAAGCGGCTGGCGGCCATTCTGAAATAAGTTTGAGCCTGCAGGTTCGCTTTTTGCCGTTTTTTGAAATGGTTAATAAGAGACAAACTTCACTTCCCCCGTTTGTCTCCTGCGTACCTTTAAAACTAAAGATCCGACATTTCAGCTACATACAGCCTGTCTGGCCGCAACCCACGCAGCGACGGCCAGCACGGAAGGGAATGCCGCCAGGATGCCGCGTCCCAAGGAGGTGAAAACCCAGGCGACGGCGGAGCGAACCGCATTTGTCTTCAGGTGAGATTTGAAACCTCACTGATGCCATGAAAGGACAGGTTATCATGATACGTCCCCCAGTGCTATCGCAAGACTGCAGGGGGCCTGCCCAAGCAGGCAGGAAGCGGGAGCGCCACACGCCGGGCTGAAATGTCGCCTTGCATCCGGGAAGTAGTGTCGAACAGGATGCACTATGAATTTCAGATACCACATCGGTCACTGCTATTGGGGGACGTTTCTGCGCTCGGCGGTGGCCGCCGTTTATGTGGAATTCATCCACAGAAAATTTCCCTATCTATAAAGAAGGAGTTGGTGCCTATCATGGAAAACACTGCACAGGGGCCTGAGTACGAGGTGGAAAAAGTCATGTTGCCGCAAATCGCCAGCATCAAGCAGGCCAGCAAGATCATGAGCCTGCCGCCTTACTACCTGCGGCGACTGTGCAAAGAGGTGTCCGGTCTGGCGTTCCAGTCCGGCGTAAAATGGTATATAAAGACAATTACAGATTGTTTTTGGTCCGACAGCCATAACGGCTGTCGGACCTTTTTTTGCGTTCGCTTAATGTAAGATGCGCTGCCGTAATTCTTACCCGACCCGCGCGCCTCCGAATTTTGAGATCTATTCAATGAAACCCAAAATTCAGGAGGTTTACGATGGCAAAGAAAAATAAGCTATGGTTTAGTGGTGAGAACGCGCAACTGGCTGCACGCTTTACAAAGTTCATGACCAAGGTGTTGTATGCCCGGCACGCTTCTTACATTCGTGCACTGATGGTTAAGGCAAAGCATGAGATTTCCATTGAGGAATGTCGTGACGAGGTAGACACAGTGTATAGACGCCTGATGAACCCGATTGAGGAAAGCGTCGAGTCCAAGCTGATGTGGGAAGGAATCAAAAAGTATCTGCACAAGCTGACGCCGAAAGAGTGCGAGGTTATGATCTCTTTATATGTAGAGCATCTTTCTGTGCGAGAAACTGCAGCCAAGCTGAAAGTAGAAGATAGTACCGTAAGCACGCATCGCAAGAATGCTTGCGACAAGATCCGCAATGCAATGGAGGAACAATACTATGGAGCGTTTTAAGGATTTGCTTCTGAGCGCAAAGCGCGGTAATCAGGATGCTATGGAAAAATTGTTTGTTCAGTATGAATCGCTCTTGCACAAATGTAGCCGTGTGAACGGCCGCGTGGATGAAGATCTCTATCAGGTCTTGCTGATTGAGTTCTGAAGAGCAATTTCGGAATTCAAAATCTAAGGCAACATCGTACATTTCCCGCCTGATGGCTTAAGCACCACTTCGGCGGCTGCGGCACCTAGATTTTTGCTGCCTTAGGTGTTTACTCC
>ERZ772893.3812-NODE-3812-length-10189-cov-2.582297_pt1 | contig 10189 bp, 19 predicted proteins | sample MGYA00511482_ERZ772893 | MGnify/ENA primary metagenome ERZ772893 (study PRJEB29015, sample SAMEA2737687) | human gut metagenome | biome: human gut; feature: human-associated habitat; material: faeces | place: China | collected 2012 ...
GGCGCAGAATTTTCATTGAGATTTTGGAATTTCAATAATTCAATAACCATTTTCTGTGTTGGTTTAGAAAGTTTCAACATTGTGCCGTCAGGCATCTTAACTTCCATATATTGCTCTTGAAAAACTGATAAATCTAAAATATTACTCATTCAATGTTTCCTCCAAAAAATGGGGCAAGGCGTGAACCCTGCCCCGCATAAGTCAGTCAGCAATATATTCTTCTGTGATGATTAATTGATTGCCTACGCTATTGTGGCTGATAGCCTTGAATTCGGCATCAACAGTAGTTTCCTTGTCAGGCGCAAATGCTAATGACAGGCCAGCGGAAGCGGTAGCCACAAGAGTAATACGAATCTTCTTGCCGTCCGTCTTGGTATGAACGAAACGCACTACATACTTGTCCATTTCACGAACGCCCTTGCCACCCAAGGTTAAGGTGCGGATTTTAGTAGTGGTTTCGTCAGTATAAGAGCATTTGGCGCACAAAGTCTTTAAGGTTTCAAGGTTCCAAGACAGAACGCCTGTCTTAAAAGTAATTTCCTCGCTGATAACATAGCGCTTATAGATAGTGTTGCTATCATCGTTGATAGTGTATTCTTCTGGCTTATATTCGATGGAAGCGCCACCCTTAATATAGCCAACCTAATTGCCGCTAACTTCAAGAGTTTCGTCTTCAGGAAGCGTGCCAGTATATGCGGCAATATATAAATCGCCAGAACCTAAAATCATCTGTTCAGTCATATTATAATTCACTCCTACTAATAATATTAAAATAAACTATTCTATGGTTCTTGTGGCGGCTGTTATCATAGAGAGAACCTCCGCCATTAGCTTCAACTTGTAGAATAGTATTATTCAAAGAGTTGTCACCAAGCGTCAATAAGATTTTCTCTATCTCTTGTTCAATAGCAAGAGTAGTGGATAGCTTATCGGCAATGATGGTGATTTGTAAACGAGTTTCCTGTAAAATTTTATTGTGGCTTGTTGTGTACGCGTCATAAATAACACAATCACCTAAGTAGTTGGTTTGAATAGGATAGATATTGTTTTCTCCTATCAGTTCAACAAGCCGCTTATCATCTTTCAAGAGAGAAACAATATACTCAATCATTCTTTCAGTATCCCTTCAAGATAGTTTATGATTTCTTTCCTGTTGCTATCAATAGCCTATTGAAGAAATGGCGTGGCCTGAATGCCTTTGGTGCTGCGAAACTCGCCGCTCTTAACGTCATAATAAGTCCAAGGAACATCTTTGCGTCCGTTACCTTCAAGCGCATAGATGCCTGTGCCTTGATGAACATATGGCGCGTAGACAAGATTGGAGCCTATCACACCAAGACAATGTTGCTTAGTGGTTTCCACTTCGTGCGTTATGGATTGCCGCAACGTGCCATCACCAACGGGACAACCTTCCTTGGCAGTTTCCTCAACTTTTAGACAGGCTAACTCCACCGCGTCAGCAACGGCTTGCGGCAATTTCTTGTCAATGAAAATTTGAATATTTTTATCTACTTCTCTTGTATCAATCGGCAAGAGTATCAACCTCTCTTGATAAGAATAGCCGTGTGAAGCGGCCCTCCTCTATAACGAAATCAATAAGGTAGGTGGATGCGCCATCGGCAATCTTATCTTTTATATTGAATCCTTTGCTGTTGGTTATACAAACGTGCGTGGTTGTTTCACTAATCACGTTGTTATTTGTATTAGATGTATTCTACAATAGACTGATAGCACCTTGAAATAAAATGCCGTCTGCCGCATATTCTAATTGGCGCTCCCCGTATTCATCAACAGTAACTGTATAAGGGAAATGCGCCAGCTTCTTGAATCGTTGTATCATAATAGTTTCAGTCTGCGGAATTTGTTGAGCGAAGCAATAGTTGAGGAATCATATCCGTCAATATACGTCTCATTTACACTATTGAAATTAGTGCTGCTCAATCCTTCCGTTCCTAACTTACTATACTTCTATAATACCATAGATACGATAAGGCCAGTTGCGGCGACTGGGATTTCTTCTCTATTGGTGTATACTTGGAACTCCTGCTCGCATAGGGAGACGAGGTAGGGAATGCGCTCGTCACTCCCTACCAATCCTTGAACTGTATCGAGGATTTTCATAACAATCCCCCCAATTTATTAAGCTGCGGCTTCTTTGATGCGGCGTGCCTTGGTAGCATCGGTAACTGCTACAACGTAAGCGGTGCGGAAGAATAGTTCGTTGATGCGGTTCTCGCCCTTGCGGTGCTGCTCAACTTCAACATCCTTCTTCATAAAGCAGGTAACAGCTTCCTTGGTAAGCAAGTAGGCAACGTTCTTGCCAGTTAATGCCTTAGATACGATAACAGGAATGCCAGCGATTGTGCCAACCTGTCCATTATAAATAACTTCGCCCATCTGCGCAGACTTATAATCTTCGTCCTTGCGGATTGCGCCTTTCCAAGATGGAGATACCAAAAGGAACAACTGGCTCTCATCCTCAACGTTCATATCAGCAATAGCATCAACGATTGCGCCATAACCAATGCTGCCACCCTTAGTAAATGTGGTGGTGCCGATAAGTGGATTGGTGCCGCCGCCATCCTTGCTCTCTAATGCGGCATAGAAGTCGGCAGTCAATTTATTTACCATTACTTGGGACGCGCCCTTCATAATGACATCAACCACGTTGCCGTCCTTCATAAAATCTTCATCGGTGTAATCTGCTTTCTATTGAAGCATACCAACCGTGTAATCTTTGCCAACAAAAGCAACAGAACCAGTTGATGTATTGCCAGCTCTTGCCGCCACACTCTCGGCGCTGCCAGTATAGGTGTAGGTGTTGATGGTTTTCTTCATACCAGCATTTTCGGCAAGTGTAGTATCAATAGTCATAAGAGAACGGGTGTTCACAGATGTGGTAAGTAAATCCTTAATCTTACTTTCCAGAACAAAATTGTCATAAACTGTATTAGCCATAGTTATAAAACCTCCTAATTAATTACCAGCAAGTTTCTTATATAGGGTTGGGTTGCTGGTGTATAGTTCCTGTCTTTCTTTAATAGACATTTTAACAAAGCGCTCGCGGCTAATTTCCCCTTCGTTTGCTCCGACTTTTGGAGCAGGGGAGGCAAGGCGGCGCTTCACTTCGTCCTATACGCTCTGCTTGAAGAGGTTGTCCAATGCTTCGATGCGCTTGGCGGCAGCTTCTACGTCATCATCAATAGCAATCAAATCTGCGAACTGCGCCGACAAGCCACGCGAATTCAAGCATTTGATAACCTCATTCTTGGCCTGAACGATTCGGAAATCTTTTAGTTGTTCCTCTAATTCTGAAATGCGGTTGTCGCGCTCGGCAACGGCACGTTGGTTTTCGTCTAAATTGGATAGGGACAACTTCTTTTCATACTCACGCTTTTGTTTAGCCAGCGCTGATGTAACACGCCTATCGCCTTCTCGCTACAACATTGCTTCAACTTCGGCTTGCGTATAAGTTTTTGGCTGCTCCTGCCCTTCCTCTTCGTGAAGTTCAGTATTCATATTTTCATCCATATAAAATCCTCCTTAGTTGAGTTGCGCTATACTCGCCCCTCTTATCAATAATATATAAAAATTATGGGAAGCGCCTAAATTGGCGCCGCCCAAAATTTTTTCAGTGAATTTCTCTACCTTCTTTGTAGGCTTGACGTGCTTCATTTAGGGACATTTTATTGAAACCGGGTTTGTCGTGGTAAGCATACTGAACTCCATCATCCACCCAATGACATTCTGGACATTCCAAGAAGGTATTGGTTGGTTTCAGTTCAAGGGTGTATTTGCCGCAACAGGGACATTGATACAGTTTCATTTGGTAGCCTCCTTATATTTATGAATCTAGTCAACCCAATAATCCGCATACTATACTGGATTAAAGTAGGTTGATATAGTTCCCTTATTACTAATCATTCCAAATTCATTTGTATCAAATTTGTATTTGAAATAAGTGCCGCCATCGGAAACAAAAGCGTCAACATTCTTTCCATCAACAGGCAAACGAAGAAATTCATTTGCTTTCTTTTGATAAGCGCCCCACGCGGCTTCACCTTTCAGGCCAGTCATATCTTCTGCGTGCTGTTGATGGTTGGGAGAGCGCTTATAAAATACCAGCGGCGGTTTGTCTTGAAGCTGCTCTGTCTTATATACCGCTCGCTATTGCTTGACATCCAATTCCACAACTGGCGCATATGCGCAACGGCAATTCGGATGGGTAGGTAGGCGCGGCGCTTCGGCAATGGGATAGGTGCCTTTGTTCTCTTGACATTTATGACAACACTTCCCGTCATTTTCAATCAACACTTTAATATATTCTACGCCTGCCCGCTTATATCCTGCCTTAGCGGCCTCATTAAATACGTGATTTGCTTCGGTTCTCACCAGCCTATCAGCATTTGAGAAGGACACGCCTAAATCATCCATCAATTTGCGCTTGATTTCGTCAGGATTTTTACCCATCACAACTAAATCAGTAATATCTTTCTTGATACGTGCGGCGATTTTACTGTTTGCGCCGTAGATACGTTGACTAAAATGCTAACCATTCCAAGCAGTATTGATAACCTGCTTGGCCTATGTTTCATTAACAATAGTGTAGCCAACACTTGACGGCACATTAAAATCTTCTAAGGTTTGGCCTATTGTTTCTTCAAATATCTGCCGCAATATTTCCTCTGTCATAGATACCTGCTGGCTACTCTGGCTTTCCAATAGTGAAGTAATCTTAGCATCTAAGTCTATATATTTTTTGAATTGCCACAGCTAACTGCGTGTTAGCGTAGCATTTGGAGCAAGAGAGAGAAGAAGTTCATTGAGCGCCGCCGCAATTTCTTTGTAAGTTTTATTATACAACTTTTTTTGACGAAGCGCAATCGTTTCGGCGTGCTGGTTCGCCAACCGCTCATTGGCGGCGGCTCTCTTATCCCAATAATTAGTTGCCATTTACGTCCTCAAAAGTGAATGGAATGGCCTTGCTCTCTTCCTCTTGCTGCTTGCGCTGCTTCTCTTGCTCGGCATTTGTGTCGATAGGCAACATAGAGATTTGGGTTTCTTCACTAAGCAAGTTGCCGATTTTGGATACTACATCTGCCATTTCAACTAAGTTTGCGGGAATATTGCGGGTGAAGATAATTTGAAGTTCGCGGTAATCATAATCTTGTCCCATAACAGAATAGATGTTACAAATCAATTCCAAGCGGCGCTGTAAGGCTTTCTTGAACGCACGCTCTTTCTTGCTGGTGGCAGTTTCCAGCCCCATCAATTTATACTTCATTGCTACGCCACTCGCATTTGCCGCAAAATTTTCATCGGTGAGTGCGGGACAGCGACTGAATTTATGGATTTGAGCATCAAGGCGATTTTTAAGGTTCTCCACATAGGTATCATTGACTTCTTTTGTCAGCCACTCGGCCTTTGCGTCAGAACTCATAAGCAAGACGCGCAGTTCCTTCATAGCGGCAATATCTTCGGCTTCTGTTCCCTCCATTCCATATAAGGCAAGGTAGCAATCAGCGAAGTATTCAATATCATTGATACTGTCAGAAGTAATTTTGTCGTATGCGTCAATTAGGGAAATAACCCCTTCGAAGTCTCCAATTTCTTCACTATTGTTTTCATAGATATTGATAGGAACAGCTTTGAAGGAATGAGGACGTTCCTCTGTTAGCTTCATACCGTTCTTGTCGACATAGTAACGTATCCATTCGCGGCTGTAAACTTCAATGTAGGTGGTTGTTGCGCCGCTAACTATATCAGTATCGTCATAATAGCGGATGAAGTAGAGCAAATCTTCTTCAAGAGTATTGTCATAGATAGGAATAGCGTTGATAGCGTCGATTTTGCGGAAACGAATATCTGCGTTTTCGTCTAAATACATTAACTCATAAGCAACACCATAAATGGAAGCATCTTTGCCAAGTTCAGCATTTTCGGCAGCTTCATCATTATAATCATATAAATTTTGAATGCGCTGAAAGAATTCGCTATTTTCTAAGCAAGAGTAAGAGACAGGTTCACCAAGGAAGTATCCTGTAAATGTATCTGTTATGTAAGCGGCATATGGATTAACTATTTTATTATTTGGCTTGCTTGCGTCAGATATTGTGCGGTTTAGGATAGCTGTCTTGTTTAGATAATAGTCACGCAATTTTTGTAAGCGCCGCACATTACTTTCATTCTATTGAATATAACGTTGTATCATTAAGGGAGTAAGCTCTTTATTTGCGTCAAGTCTATACAAATTTTATCACACCTCTTATAAACCTAACGCATTCTTACTAATAGACGTTAGGCGTGTTTTATTTTCTACGCATTGGAGTGAATATCTCAATGCGTCTAAGCAATGGTTGAAACTGTCCTGCGGTTCGTTGATATATTCGCCGCTGATACGTTCCTTTTTCCAAGAGTAGTTCTATAATTCAATGATTGTGTTTGCGCAAACTGGATTCACAATCAACTCATACTGTTGGAGTTTCTAAATGCCTTGGAGAATTGAGCCTTGGCCCTTAACGGCGGCACGAATGCGCGGAATTCCTTCTCTCTTGATTTCATCAATGGATTTCTTTTCAGCACTATCCGCAATGATAATTTCCTTAGCATAGCCGCGATATTTGATTTCATTGGCTATTGCGTCATTCAGCAAGCCGCGCTAATACATCTCATCTATGACGTAAATTTTCTTGTTGGCTTCATCTATGCGTGCTGCTATCAGCGCGGAAGCATCATTGATGTAGCCGAAGTCAAGGCCAATCAAAAGCGGCAAATCTGATGGGGGAGTGTCGCCGCATTCGCGCCAGTTTGTATAGATAAGTTTATCAAGAGAACAAAATTCGCCATTGGCGTAAATATTCCAATAGGTGAAGTTAGTTTCACGCATTCGTTCAAGAGCCGCCACATATTCAGGCGGCAGGAATCTGTTGTCGCGGTAGGTTGTTTTCAGGATGGAAGTGTTGGCGGGAGTGCCGTTTTCGAACCAGTATTTATAACACCAGTTAATTTTTGATACTGGATTAAACATTAAATAGATTTGAAGGTTATCCACGTTAGCACGCAACCGCAAATCTAATTGCGTGAATTCATCTTGCGTAATTTCAGTTGCTTCTTCTATAATAATGTCAGTTATACCAGCTATTGATTTAATCTTTTCACTATCATCCAAACCTTTATAAAGAAATTGAGTGCCATTCGGAAATTCAATAGTGAAAGTTGAATAGTTTATTTTACATAGCTGTAGAATCTTGAATTTAGATAATGTATCAATAGTCATTTGAAAGCAACTGTCTTTTAATGTGCGCGCCACCTTGCGAATAACCAATATCTTGCGCTGTTGATTTAATCCTTTTATGATTGCCTTTTGAAAAACATAATGGCTCTTGCCGCTGCCAGCACCGCCATAGAATACTTGGTAGCGGCAAGAGTAGTCAAATAAATCTGCGAAGTAGGCTTCGTTAAACAGTCTCTTCGACAGGTTCAGTTGTATCTGATTCATCAATCATAGGCGCATAAAAGGATTCAATCTCTAACATATCTTCATCGGTGAGAACTTCCTTTTCATACCAAGTTAAAGCATAGCGGCGCACCTTATACTCGCTCTCATACTTCATCATTTGGCGAATTGTTCTCATAACAAACTTATTCATTGAAAACATATATTACACTCCCTCTGCGGCTGCTACAACGGCTTGCCGCATTTCATTTATTGCGTGTGGTAAATCTTCATATCCTTTGACTGTTGCTTTATCCGCATCCGTGAGGACGGTGTTGGTGCCGCTTAGGGCTTTGATGGTGCCGCCGCTTGTGGCGGTAAATGGGACAGGCGTGGCTAGCTTGTAGGCAATGGTGATAGGATGCTCAGATAAATAAGCATTAACCCCAGCTCTATCATAAGACGCAAGCCGTGTTTTTGAAATTTTAATATACGCCTGAGATTGATTTGTGTAAAACGATTCTGTGTCCGCAACAAAGCTTACTTTTTCTACAAGCCAGTCGCTGATAGCGCTCCCAGGGATTGCCGTAACGGCACGCTTGCTCAATGTTGTGGCACATCGCACGGTGGAACCAATATCTTGTGCCCACATAACTGCGTCTATCGTTTCGAGCGCCCACGTCTCTTGCCCTGCGCTTGTTGTGACATCAACGTCTGCGCCCATAACCTCCTTTGGAAAAATAAGCGTGTAATCGTCTGCGGTATAAGGAGAATAAGCGTCTGGCGGAGTTGTGCCAACGCTGATTTCATACCACGGTGCATCGTTGCCAATTAGTCCATAGCCATTCGAGTGAATAAACATTTGATGGGCATTGTCAGGCACTTTGAAAACTGTATCCGGCGTTAAGCCGATATTTGAAAGATATTCGCCAGCAGCACTGAAGAAAGTCGCTCTAAGATTGTATTTCAATCGACTATCCGTTGTGTATACTAGTGCCTGCTTCGGGTTTACCATAGTGGGAGTAATAGTGCGTTGCTGCCCTGCCGCACCGTCTGACTTTTCTCCGTTATTGTATATCCCGGATTCTACATTATTTGGGGATAAATCCAACAAATTCTCCCCGCACCGCTCCACCTTTACCTGCGTTCTCCCGTGGATAGGCCGGATGTTGGCGTAGGGAGCGTAGGCGGCTGGTGTGTCCTTGGATACCATCAACCTAAACTGTATATCCGTATTCACGCCGGGTGTCAGCTTGGCAGAGATAGCAAGAGATGATTCGTCTTCCGTGCGCAGTCCCCACGCACTAGATATTTTCCCTTTGATAGCAAACGCTGTGACTTTATATCCCTTTCCTCGTAGTTCGGTTTGAGCGCAAGAAGCGACAGCAAAAGAGTATTGGCCCTCCTCCGTTACCTCGCTCGACGGTATGCCGCTAGCCTTGATGATGTCTCCGTCAATCGTTATAGTCAAGCCATAAGGCTTTCCAGCCGTTGGCGCACATTGTGACATATCTAGCAGGTTAGGCCCTCCCCCTGCCGGATACGGTGTCCCCTCGCCCTCCTGCGTAGGCTCCCAGCTTGCTACAATATCTAAGTTACTGTTAGCAACAGGGTAGCAAACGACAGGGTTGCCACTCTCTTCAAGCGGCGGGCAGAAGGTTTCCATTATTTTCTGGCTGCTCCAAGCATCTGCGGCAATAGTGGAATCATCAATTTTAGCTTTTGCGGCAATCGCTTCACCAGTTACTTTTGCGTCTGCGGCTTCGCCAGCATTTGAGAGAGTAGCGTCTATGGTTGCGTCTTTGCCGGGTATACCTTGTGGGCCAGCAGGGCCTTGTATGCCTTGCTAGCCACGTTCACCTTGGATTCCCTATGGGCCTTGTTCACCGCGTTCACCCTATGGCCCCTGTGGGCCGCGTTCACCCTATGGGCCTTGTTCACCGCGTATAAATGACTTGTTTATATCAAGTTCAATATTTTCATCAGCTTCTAAAAAAGTCTCAATAGCCAATCAGCAAACCTCCCTTACAATAAACTAAGTTGGGAAAATCAAATAGTATTGTTCACCACTTGCGAAAATAATTCTAATATCATATTCGTAAGTGCCAGCGACGCAATTGGCAGTATCAGACTTTAGGAAAACAAGAGTGGGGGAATCTAATTCCTTTACTATTGGCGTTGGCGTATTGGCTGTGAATATGAGCTTATCACCTGTGTCAAGAGTGAAAGGTAATCCATCTTTCATCAGCCGCAACCGCACAACTGCGTTATCTCCTTTTGAGATAGTTATTTTATTATCCTGAATCTTTATCATTGTCAATCATCCTCTACGCTAACATTGATAGTAGTTTGTTGAACTTCTACCTTGTCTGTTGGCTTATATCCATTGCCGTCAAGCACATACTTAACGGCTTGCCATTCGCCGTCTGATACAAGATTATCTAATTTAGCCATTGCGCGTGCCTCCATTTCTCGGAAACGTGCGGCGGTGCGTGTGTGATATTCCTCCATAAAGGCGGCATCGTTGCGCCAAGCGCGGAAGGTAGTAACATCAATACCTGCCGCGTCGGCAATTTCCTTGTAAGTGGCGAAGGGGTTGTTTATCCATAGCTCCAATACGGCTTGCCGTCTGTCTTTGTTGGCTCTTGACATATTATAACCCCCTTGCTTCTTTGATTGCGGCACGCAATTCTCTATACGACTGTAAGAAACTGTGTAGCTATTCATTGGTGCGGTATTCCTCAATAGCAAGAG
>ERZ772893.3815-NODE-3815-length-10173-cov-9.754497_pt1 | contig 10173 bp, 10 predicted proteins | sample MGYA00511482_ERZ772893 | MGnify/ENA primary metagenome ERZ772893 (study PRJEB29015, sample SAMEA2737687) | human gut metagenome | biome: human gut; feature: human-associated habitat; material: faeces | place: China | collected 2012 ...
TCGGCGGCGGTGTCGCGGTCAATGCCCTTGGCCGAAAGATCGTTCAAAATCTCGCGGCGGGACTTGCGCTTGCGCAGCAGCTCCGCGGCGCGGCGGCGGGCAAACGAGACATCGTTTAAAAGCCCCAGCTCCCCCGCCCGCGCCACAGCGTAGGCAGCGCTGTGGGCGTCGAACTTCCGGCAGAGCTTCTGGTACAGCTCCCCTGCCGCGTGGTCGCGCAGGGATAAATAATCCATGGCCTTGTCCAGCGCGCGGCGGGTCTCGCTTTTCTTGCGCAGCTCCTCGATCTGCCAGTCCTCCAGCTCGTCATCCTGGTGCAGGGCGGCAGCGGCGAAGGTGTCCTCATCCAGCGAGAAGGCAAACTCGCCGTCCAAAAACAGCGCCAGACGGCCTTTTTTTGTCTCCTTGATTTGCGTTAGGCGCGGCATGGCTTATTCATCGACCATAATATCGAGGTCGACCTCGCTGCCCGTCGTCTTGGCGGCGGGAGCGGCAGGAGCTTCAGCGGCTGCCGCGGGCTTGATGACCTCACTCGGGTCCAGCGGCTTGACGGTACCCTTCTTACCGGCGGCCAGTAGGCGGTCAGAGTTCGCGCGGACGATCTTCTCGATCTCGTCGGAGACCTCGGGGTGGTCTTTCAGGAACTGCTTGGCGTTGTCGCGGCCCTGGCCCAGGCGCATCTCGCCGTAGTTGAACCATGCGCCGCTCTTCTGGACGACACCCAGCTTGACGCCAAGGTCAAGAATTTCACCGATCTTCGAGATGCCCTCGCCGAACATAATATCAAACTCGGCCTCACGGAACGGGGGCGCGACCTTGTTTTTCACAATTTTGGCGCGGGTGCGGTTGCCGATGAACGCGCCGGTGGAGTCCTTCAGGCCCTCGATGCGGCGCACGTCGATCCGCACGCTGGAATAGTACTTCAGCGCGCGTCCGCCGGTGGTGACCTCGGGGTTGCCGTAGACAACGCCGACCTTCTCGCGCAGCTGGTTGATGAAGATGCAGACGGTGTTCGTCTTGCCGATGACGCCGGTCAGCTTGCGCAGGGCCTGGCTCATCAGACGGGCCTGCAGGCCAACGTGGCTGTCGCCCATCTCACCCTCGATTTCAGCGCGGGGCACCATGGCCGCAACGGAGTCGACGACAACCGCGTCGATGGCACCGGAACGGACGAGAGCCTCACAAATCTCCATGGCCTGCTCACCGGTGTCGGGCTGGCTGACCAGCAGACTGTCAATGTCAACGCCCAGCGCGGCGGCATAGGTCGGGTCGAGGGCGTGCTCGACGTCGATGAAGGCGACCTCGCCGCCCATCTTCTGGGCCTCTGCCAGAATTTGCAGTGCCAGCGTCGTTTTACCGGAGGATTCGGGGCCGTAGACCTCGACGATACGCCCACGGGGCACACCGCCGATGCCGAGCGCCAGATCCAGGCCCAGGCTGCCGGTGGGGATCGCGTCGACCTGCATCGTGACGTTCGCGCCCAGCTTCATGACGGCGCCCTTGCCGAACTGCTTTTCAATCTGCGCCAGCGCGGTTTCCAGCGCGGCCTTCTTATCGGCGGCGGGGGCTGCCGTTTTGGGTGCGGTATCTTTTTTTGCTGCCATGTTGCGGTTCTCCTTTTATCTGCAAGTATGCTTATGATTTGCGTTTGTACCTATTATATACGATTTACGAGCAAATTACAACATTTTGTTGTGTGTTTTGTGTCCCATAAATCGGATTTTCAGCAGCTTTTTTCAGGTTTTTGCAGCAAAACAGCCCGGTCATTGCTGCCGTAGTCTTTACGGCAGCTGCCGTTGACCCAGCCGTTGGCCGCCCCCAGTGCCAGCACGTCGGCGGCCTGGGCACAGCCGATCTCCAGCACCAGCCAGCCGCCCGGGCGCAGCGCGTCCCGGTAGTGCGCAGTCAGCAGGCGGTAAAAATCGAGGCCGTCCGCGCCGCCGTCCAGCGCCATGGCAGGCTCTCTGGCAGTCTCCGGCATCAGGTGTGCCATCTCCTCCGCCGTCAGGTAGGGCGGGTTCGAGATAATGAGATCGGCCCCGCCGGAGGGCAGCCTATTATAATAGGTAAAGATGTCGTCCTGCACGGCCTGCACGCCGGTCCCCGCCACATTGGCGGTCAGGTAGGGCCAGGCGTCGGCGCTTTTCTCCACACAGGTCACAGCCGCGCCGGGCAGATGCCTGGCAATGCCCAGGCCCAGGCAGCCCGTGCCCGCACAGAGGTCGTAGACGACGGGCGCTTCTGCGTCCTTCAACAGCTCGATGGCCGCCTCGCAGACGACCTCGCTGTCGGCGCGGGGGCAGAGCACGCCGCGGCCGACCTTGAGGGTAAAGTCCAGAAAGTCCCACTCCCCCAGCAGGTATTGCAGGGGTTCGCGGCCCGCGCGGCGCTCGGCCAGCACCTGCAGGCGGGAGGCTTCCTCGGCGGTGGGGCCGTCGTCCAGCCTGTGGTCACGGCCTGTCACAAATGTATACAACTGCGCCGCGTCAAAGCGGGCATCGGGCACCCCGGCCATCATCAGCCGGGCACAAAGTTTTTGATAAGCAGCGTTCACCAGCGGGCTTCCTCCTGATTTTCGGGCAGTACCGGGGTCACTGCCGCAATAGCAACTTCGATCATCGAGTCGTCCGGCTCAAAGGTCGTCAACCTCTGCATCCACAGCCCCGGCTGGGATACGATACGGGACAGCATGCTGTGGGAGCGGCCGGCCCACTTTAGAATTTCATAGCACACGCCCACTAGCAGCGGGAACATGCACAGCTTGTACACGATGCGCAGACCGGTGCTGGTCCAGGGCAGCACCGCATACAAAAAGATGCTGATGATAATGACCAAGATCATAAAACTGGTGCCGCATCGGGGATGGAACCGGCTCTGCTTGCGGATGTTTTCCACGGTCAGCGGCAGGCCCGCCTCGTAGCAGGCGATGGTCTTATGCTCGGCGCCGTGGTACTCAAACACGCGGTGCAGTTCCTTCATGCGGGTACACAGGAACATATATAAAAGGAAGATGGCCATTTTCAGCGCACCTTCTAAAATCACGCGCCCCCAGCGGCCCAGCGGGATAAAGCGGATGAGCTGCCCGGTCAAAAAGGTGGGCAGAAAGGTGAACAAAAACAGCGCCAGCGCCACACCGGCAAAGGCAGCGCAGGTCATCAGCACGTTCTGGAACACCGGGCCGGTGTGCTCGTCCAGCCATTTGTCCAGCTTGCTTTCCGGCTCGGCGTCCTCGACGCCCTCCATAGCCACATCGGCGGCGTGCATCAGGTACTTGTAGCCTTTGTACAGGTTCTCGGCCATGTTGCAGACGCCGCGCAGCAGCGGCACTTTGTTGTACCAGCGGGTCACGACCTTATCGTAGGTCAGGTCGATGGTCCCATCCGGCTTGCGCACGGCACAGCAGATCTTCTCGGGGCCGCGCATCATGATGCCTTCCATCAAGGCTTGGCCGCCGACGGAAGTGCGAAATTCATTGGGCATAGTTTCTCCTTGGCCGTTTTATACGGTATAACATTATATTTTCTCGTGCAGGTGTTCCTGCCCGGGGTGGTAGACCGGCAGCGTGATGCTGACCGTGGTCCCCTGCCCCAGGGTGGAGGCAATATCCACGCGCCCGCCCAGCGCGGTGATGATCTCATCCACCACTGCCAGACCGATGCCGGAGCCCCGCACCGAGTTTTTGGCTTTGAAAAATTTCTGTTTGACCTTTTCCAGGTCGTCGGGTGCAATGCCGCGGCCCTGGTCGCGCACCGCCGCCGTGACCAAATCCCCCCGCCGGGTCAGCGTGAGGAAGATGGTTCCGTCCGGCTCGGAGTATTTGATGGCGTTGTCCAGGATATTGATGAACACCTGGTGCAGCCGCGCCGGGTCCGCCCACACCGGGTAGGGGTCGGGCGGTTCCTCGTAGACGAAGTGCAGCCCCTCCTGCCGGATGCGGGCCTCCACAAACAGGGCCGCGTCGGTGGCCTCGGCCACCAGGTCCAACACCTGGCAGTTCAGTTTGATGCCGTTCTGCAAACGGGAGAAATCCAGCAGTTCTTCCACCATCGTGTACAGGCGGTCGGTCTCGGTACCGATAATCGAAAGCCCACGCTGGTAGTTCTTATCCGTGGGGTCGTCGATGTTGCCGATGGTCTCGACCCAGCCTTTGATAGAGGTTAGCGGGGTGCGCAGCTCATGGCTTACCGAGGAGATGAACTCATTCTTCAGCCGATCAGTCTCGGCCAGGTCCTCGGCCATCTGGTTGATGGTCTTGCACAGGCGGCCCACCTCGTCGTTATACCGGTTGTCCGGCAGGCGCACCTGCAAATCGCCTTTTGCAATTTTTGTCGCTGTTGCTTCAATTTCCCCCAGCGGCCGCACGATGGAGCGCACAAAAAACAGCCCGCTCCAAATCGTGAACACCAGCACCAGCACACCCACGCCGGTGGCGGCGGTAACGGTGTTCCACCACTGGCGGTCCACCAGCGTCAGGCTGGTGACAAGGCGCATGGCCGCCACATTGCCGGCCGCGTAGGGCACCAGCTCGGTCACAGCCATCACCCGTTCGCCCTGGGGCGTGGTGAAGATGTCGTGCCCTTTGCCGCTGGCGGAAGTCTGCGCCGACAGAAAGTCGGTGCCGTCGGTCAGGTCGCGTGTCATGGTGCCGCTGCTGGTGGCCAGGATGACCCCCTGGGCGTCCAGCAGCATAAACTCGAACTTGTCCTTTTCGTCGAACTGCTCGACGGTGCGGCGCAGGGCCTGGCCGCGGCTCTCGGAGGTCTCGTTGGCGTCGCCCGCCGTGCCGGTGGCCTGCAAACGGCCCGCAATGGTGGAAAAGCGGCTCTCCGCCGCCCGCTGCACACTGCCGTACAGTTCCCGATAATCGGTATAGAGGAACATCACTTCAGCCGCCAGGATCACCAGCACGGTGATCAGCAGGCTGCCCCGCACCCACCGCTTGGTAATGCCGGCTGCCGCCATTGAGGGTTCCTCCTTTCCTGTTCTATGTTATCGCTCGCTTCTAAGGCTTCCTCTGCGAGGGTGACTCCCCACAGTGTGGGGAGATGTCGCGAAGCGACAGAGGAGCCTGGCCGCGTAAGCGGTGTCAGCGAAGCTGACTGAGGGAGAGACAAACATTCAGATGTCGTCAAATCTTAGGCTCTCTCCCCCACCCGCTTCGCGGGAGCCCCCCTCCCAGAGGGGGGCCATTCGCTCATTTACGCATTCCACCGGTATCCATACCCCCACACGGTTAAAATGTGCTGGGGGCTGCTGGGTTCGTCCTCGATCTTCATGCGCAGGCGGCGGATGTTCACATCCACGATCTTCACATCGCCGAAATAATTCTTGCCCCATACGCCTTCCAAGATCTTCTCCCGCACCAGCGCTGTGCCGGGGTTGCGGAAGAACAGCTCCATGATCTGGAACTCCACCTGGGTCAGGTCGATGGCCGTGCCGTTTTTGTACAGCATGCGGCTCTTTTCATCCAGCACAAAGGGGCCGCTGATGAGTTGCTCCTGCTCCTCGGCGGGTTTGGCGGGCACGCCGCCCCGCTTGATGCGGCGGGTCAATGCCTCCAGCCGGGCCACCAGCTCCGACACCGAGAAGGGCTTGGTAATGTAATCGTCCGCACCGATGGACAGCCCGCGGATCTTATCGCTCTCCTGCCCTTTGGCCGACACGATAATGATGCCGATCTCGTTGTTCTCGCGGCGGATCGTCTCGCACAGACTCAAACCGTCCATTCCGGGCAGCATAATGTCCAGCAGGGCGGCGTCGCACTCCTCGCCATGGTGCATCAGTTCCAGGGCGCGCTCTGCACTGGGGGCCTCCACGACCTCCCAGCCGGCCATTTTCAGGTTCAGGGCGACCATTTCGCGGATGCTCGCTTCGTCTTCTACGACCAGAACTCGTTTCATAGCCTATCCTTTCTTTACGCCGTGCCCAACAGCACGGTATTGCTCTTGATATAGTCCATGCTCAAACCGTAGTAGCTTGTCACCATGCGGGCCTGCAGCTGCTGGCTGCCGATGGTGGCGATGCGCTCGTACTCGATGCTTTCCGGCTCGTCCAGGTCCACCACGCGCATCTCACAGTACACAACGGTACCCTCGCGGTTGCAGATCAGCCAGCCGGTGCCGCTCTGGTTGCCCCGGATCATGATGCTGCCGTGCATCGATTCCGGCAATGCCATAAAGAAGTTTTCCTTGCTGTCATACACGCCGAACAGGCTGTTGCCGCCGCTGTTGTTGGCGTAGTCCTTCCACAGCAAAAACACCAGCCGCTTGTCCACCGGGGTCTGCAGGTCGCCGCCGTCATCGATCTCCGCCGGGATGTCCACGGTGCCGTTGCCGTCGATGTCGCGGCTCAGCAGCTCAGTGTGGTAGCGCAGCGTGCTGCGCTGGGGGTCGCTCAGGCCCGGCGGATGGTACGGCTGCAGCGAGCCGGACTCGGCATCATACAGGATAATGTCCGATACCATCGCGTTGCCGTCGGCCCAGGCATCCATCACCAGGTAGGCAGCATCATCCCGACCAGTGCCCACGTGCAGGGCCGCGCATCCGTTGTAGCTGCCCGCGCCCAGCGCCAATGTCTGGATGGAGCGGAACTCGCCGTCCACATTGGTCAGCAATTGCAGGGTCACGCCGCCCATCTCATTTTCCGGCAGGGCCAGCACCAGGTCGGTAGTGTCCTTCTTGCCGGTCAGGTCGGCCAGCAGCAGTTGGGTGTAGCTCTGGCTGATGACGGTGGTGATGTTCTCCCCATCATATTGATACACCACGCAATAGCTGTCGCCCTGGGCGCTGCTGTAGCCGACGACCAGCTGTTGGGACTCAGCGTTTTTCAGGTTGGCGGTGTTGAAGTTTTCTACTTCGCTGGACAGGCCTTCCACCGTACGGCTGACCCGCCAGCTGTCTTCACCGCTGGGTTCCAGCACAGCCAGGCAGACGTTGGAGCCGGTGGTGTCGGCAGTATACAGCACAGCGGCTTCGTCCTCACCGTCACCGTCCCAATCGCCAAAGGCAAAGGGCGACAAGAAATCGCCGCTGGCCGGGTATTTTAGGGTAGCGCTGCCGCCCAGGTAGCTGTTCAGCGCCTTTTGCAGTGCGCTGCTCTCCCCCGACAACTGCGGTGCCCGCAGCAGGGTCTCCACATCCCCGTAGCTGCTGCACCCGGTGAGGAGGAGGGCCGAAAAGACCAGGGCCAGCGCCAGTTTTTGTTTTGTCCGTTTCATCTGTGCCGCCCTCCCTTTCCGATATTAATACAGAGTATAGTATAGCACATTTACGGCAAAGCCGCAATGCCCAGGAGCATGAGCAGGCAGCCGGCGGCGGCACCTAAAATGCCGGGCAGGCGGTGGGCCGGGGCGAAGGCCGTGGGCAGCAGTTGGGCCAGGGCGACCCAGATCATAATGCCTGCCACCAGCACCATCGTGCCGGTCAAAAATCCGGGTGTGAACAGGCTGCGGAACAAAAACAGTGCCACCAGGGCGCCCGCCGGTTCGGCCAGACCGGAGACCAGTGCCGCCAGTGCGCCTTTGGCCCGGCTGTTGGTGGCATAGGCAAAGGGCACCGCCACTGCCAGACCTTCGGGGACATTGTGCAGGGCAATAGCCAGGGCTGTGCGCAGGCCGAGGGCGGGGTCAGCTGTTCCGGCAAAGAGGGTCAGCACCCCCTCCGGGAAGTTATGCAGCAGCAAGGCCGTGCCGGTTATCAATGCCGTGCGCATAGCTTTGGTGCGAGCGGTGTTCTGGCCGTATTTTGCGGCCAGTTCAGTTTCCTCGGGCAGCAGGCGGCCCAGCAATCCGGCGGTGAGCATACCCAAGGCCAACAGCGTTACGATTGCTCCCCCACAGGGAAGCGGCTGCAGATATCCGCTGTAAAATTCCAGTGCTTCGGGCATCAGATCCGCCAGCGACGCGGTAAGCATTACGCCACCGGCGAAGCCTGCACTGGCGGCAAGCATAGTTTCGCTGGGTTTTGCCAGCGCGGCCAATGCGCCGCCCAAACCTGTTGACAATCCGGCCAAAGTTGTAAGTACGATTGGTGATGCCTGCATATACAATTCCCCCCTTGGGGGACTGTATGCCCTAGATGTAGCGCGTATGCTATAACAAAACACCCCCTGTCCAGCTATGCCGCCAGACAAAGGGTGTTTTATTATTGTATTAAAAGTTCTTTCGGTTCCTTTCTTTCAAGAAAGGAACAAATCCCCCGTAATTAGTACCCGCTGCCCGCCTCACCGGAGGTCAGCAGTTTGACAGCACGGGAGGTGCCCAGGCGATCGGCGCCGAGGTCGAGGAACTTCTCGATGTCCTCGACGGTGGAAATGCCGCCGGCGGCCTTGATCTTGCAGCGGCCCTTGACATGCTCGGCGAACAGCTCGATGTCATGGAAGGTTGCACCGCCGGTGGAGAAACCGGTGGAAGTCTTGATGAAATCAGCACCGGCCTCGGGCACGATGTCGCACATCTTGATTTTCTCTTCCTCGGTCAGCAGGCAGGTCTCGATAATGACCTTCAGCACCTTGTCACCGACGGCAGCCTTGACGGCAGCAATATCATTGCGCACATCATCGTACTGTTTGTTCTTCAGCCAGCCGATGTTGATGACCATGTCCACCTCGGACGCGCCGTTTTCCACAGCAGTCTTAGCTTCAAAAGCTTTGCTCTTGGTGTCCATAGCGCCCAGAGGGAAGCCGACCACGCAGCAGACCGGCACGCGGCCCGCCATGTACTCGGCCGCCTTGGCAACATAGCAGGTGTTAATGCAGACGGATGCACAATGGTTGGCGATGGCCTCATCGCACAGGGTCTGGATCTGGGGCCAGGTGGCCTCGGGTTTCAGCAGGGTGTGGTCCACCTTGCCGAGCATTTCTTCTTTCGTGTACTTCAACGGAAATTTTCCCCCTTATCGCAATGTTTGCACAGGCGGGCCTGGTGCAGGCCCAGCGCTGCAAAGACGATGGACGTAATGCTGACGGTAGCGCCAATGATACCAAGGATCAAACCAACCAGACGGAACGCATGGCCGCGCACTTTCTGTTTCATAGGGGATGCCTCCTTTTTGGGTCGTAACTTTTTATGTACCAGCCGTTTTGCCTCGTGGGTCAATAACGGATGATGCAGCGCAAATTTTGCCACCTTAAAAACAAGCATGATCTGCTCCTTCGGGTGTAAATTTTACTTCTTTTTAAAAATCAGCACCTTGCTGAAAATGTAGTTGGACAAAATCACGATCACCTGGCTGAACAGCTTGACGCCCATCGCCCACAGCTTGGCATTGGCCACAGCAAAGCCGACGTGGGGGCCCAGCAGGCTGACGCCCGCCCAGATAATGACCTGGTCCATGACCATGGTGGCGATGCGGCAGGATACAAACTGCCCGAACTCCGCCCAGGCCGCTTTACCGGTGTTCTGGCTTTTGAACACAAAGGTACGGTTCGTCCAATAGGCAAAGAGGATGCAGATGACGTTATCCAGGATATTGCCGATACCGGTGGCAAAAGCCGTGCCCAGTGCCGCCTGGAATACAGCAAAGACCACCAGGTTCAGCAGTGTTGCCAGCCCGCCAAAGAACAGGTAGGCCAAGCCCTCGTAATATTTGTTGATAAGATCTTTGATTTTTTGCATGACGGCTCCCGTTTTGCCCTTTCGCTTGTAGGGGTCGATGCTCGCATTGCGGGGTCGCGCAGCGATCAATGCCCCAGTTGGGCATTGAACCGCACGAGCGGGCCAGCATCGCTGGCTGGCGGGCATCGTTTTGCCCGCTAAGCGGTCCCGCGGGCGGATGCAAGCATCCGCCCCTACAGTTGAGGGTGATTGCCTAATACTAAAAAAGGGGCCTGCCTGTTACTACAGGCAGGCCCCTTAACGGTTGCTTACAGATTATTCAGCATCCTCGGCCTCGTCGAGGCAAGCCTTCATGGACAGGCTGATGCGCTTGCGGTCGAAGTCGACAGCCGTCAGCTTAACGCGGACTTCGTCGCCAACCTTCAGCACGTCAGAAACCTTATTCACGCGCTCATTGCTGATCTCGCTGATGTGAACCAGTCCATCGATACCGGGCATGATGCGGACGAAAGCACCAAACTTGGTGATGGAAACGACGGGAGCGGTGAACTCGGTGCCGACGGGGACCTCATTCTCCAGCTTGACCCAGGGGTTGTCCTCTTCCTTCTTGTAGCCCAGGG
>ERZ772893.3818-NODE-3818-length-10168-cov-3.569663_pt1 | contig 10168 bp, 13 predicted proteins | sample MGYA00511482_ERZ772893 | MGnify/ENA primary metagenome ERZ772893 (study PRJEB29015, sample SAMEA2737687) | human gut metagenome | biome: human gut; feature: human-associated habitat; material: faeces | place: China | collected 2012 ...
CTACGCCAAGACCGCTGTGGGCGACAAGTATGTCTATGAGTACATGGCTAAAAACGGCTGCCGTATCGGCGGTGAGCAGAGTGGCCACATTATCTTCTCTAAGTACGCCAGCACGGGTGATGGTATCCTGACCAGCCTGAAAATGATGGAGGTCATGCTGGCGAAGAAGCTGCCTATGAGCAAGCTGGCTGAGCCCCTGAAGATCTACCCGCAGGTTCTGGAGAATGTCCGTGTGACCGACAAGAAAGCTGCACAGGATGATGAAGCAGTGCAGGCAGCAGTCAAGGCCGTAGCCGAGGCACTGGGCGACACTGGCCGTATCCTTGTCCGTGAGTCCGGCACTGAACCGGTCGTGCGTGTGATGGTGGAGGCTCCCGACCACGATACCTGCCAGAAGTATGTGTCTCAGGTTGTGGAGACTATCAAGAGCAGAGGCTACGGAGTTTGAGTGCAAACCTGAAACGAGGATGCGGAATCCTGCTGATTGCATCTGTGGTTCTTCTGTCTATCTTGGCGTTGTTGCCTGATGCGGATGTTGACCACGATGCAGGATACACTTCCTCAGAGCTGAGTATCCGAGAAACCGTAGATGGAAGCGTGACCAGCACAAGTTATGTGAATTTTGATGGAGTAATCACAGAAGCTATTGATATGGGCTATGCGACCGTGTGTAGAATGCAGGATGATAACGGCCGAGTTGTAGAAGAACGTTATCTTGATGCAAACGGAGACCCAGTGGCAAGATATGGAAATTATTACGGATTATCATATGAATACGATGAAACCGGTACTGTGATAACATATCTTGATGCCGAAGGTAATCCGATAATACGCAGTGACGGATATTCTACTATTGTTAGAACGCAGGTTGATGGCAGGGCTTCCGATGATTTTTACTACGATTTGAACGGACAGCAGGTACAGTGCTCCGGTGGATACTATGGGCTTCATCGTGAGTATAACTCTGAGGGTCAGAGCACTAGTTCGACCTTTCTCGATAAAGACGGTCATGCAGTGAGTACATCATCTGGATATGCGATTAAGACATATCAGCGTGATATGGATGGAACCATTGTCGGTGAGCAGTATTTTGACACAGAAGGAAATCCTGTGAGGTCTTTGCTTGGTCAGTACGGTGAGTTATACCAGCGCAACGAGCAAGGATACATCGGTCAGATCACCTATCTTGATGCAGATGGCAACCCTGCCCCTACCAATGCAGGCTATACTATCCTCAAACGTACCTATCATAGAGATGGTACAGCAGATACGGATATGTATTTTGATGCGAATGGCAATCCAAAAGCATTATCTAAAGGGCAGTACGGCATCAAACGTAGTGGCAAGGTGAACCTTCTGCTTGACAGAAACGGCAACGCTATGCCGTGTGTGGACAACCTTCTGAATGGCTTCCCATGCATGGTGGTTGTTTTTGGCTGTGTGATCTGCTTGCTGATGATTGTTCTTCCGAAGAGTTTGAGCGTAGTACTGACGATTGTTTATGTAGCGTTCATTCTTTATGAAACACTGATGTTTCGGGAGTCAGGGGATGCAAGAACGAACTTTGTTCTATTTTCCTACGCTGGGAAGTTCCTGAAAGAGCAATCTGTGAGAGTGGGGGTTATCAATAACATCTGGCTGTTCATTCCACTTGGAACGGGACTGTATAGGTGGTTTCAGAAGAAGTGGGCGTTACTGTTCCCCTTCGGGATGTCTGTGGCAATCGAAACGACCCAGTATATTACGGGACTTGGCATCGCAGAGTTCGATGATGTGTTCGGTAATACGATGGGCGGATGGATTGGCATCTTGGTGGCATACATCAAAATGATGTGGCATAGCGAGACGGTTAGTCGTCCTCAACGCCACTCCATCCGATGAAAATTTCCTCTGCATCCTCCAGTTTTGACCAGTCGAGATACTGTCCACAGTTGCCGCAATAAGATTGATACTCGTATTTGATGACCATCTTGCACCGAGGGCAAATTGGGAAACAGTTCCGGTCTCTATAGATTCGAATTGCGCTCACTGTTCTGGACGATTGGTATGTAGGGGAGAGCAGCAGATCAAGGATGACGTGGGCAAGAGATGGCTTTGTTGGATGGTTCATCCATTCTTCGTCGTCAAAATCCAAATCATCTTCTTGTGAATCAGCATCGATCTCATGCAGATAAGTGCTGATTTTCGAGGAAATGGTTCTAAGAACAGCAGTTTTTTGAGTAGCGTTTTCATTATAATCACCTCTGTATTTAAGCATAGATGATTATTTGACTGCGGTGTTGTATATTTGCTTGCAATCCTTGAAAAACACTGGTTTTTAGTATACTATAAGGCTGTGGGAGATTTCTCACAGCATTGTCGCTCGAAACTTTGCACACCTCTACGTGGTGGGCGGCAGGCAACGTCTACTCCATAGATGGCTGAGATGCAGAGTGGATTTGATTGTTAGAGGAAAAGAATATGGCTACTATTCCGCAACCCAAGAAACACGATGAGGCGGCAAAAAAACAGCATTTGATACCACGCTGTTATGTGAAACCGTGGTATATAGGTAGTAGTGAAAGTGTATGGGCGTACAATAAAAAAGAAAAATATCATTCGGGAGTAAATTCTGAGTGGGATATTGAACGCAGAAATATCGAGAGAATTCTGCAAATAAATGGTTTCCATGATATTAAAGCGGGTTCTCTCTGTATGCCGGAAGATGCAGAGCACGAGATTTTTGATGACATCTTGCAATTTGATGTGACCTGCAATGGGAAAAAGCTAAAAACGGCTTTGGAGTGGAGTCTGGCATATAGTGATTTCAATCAGTGGATAATAAAAGATACAAATGGTGTTACTTTCACGCCTGATGAAAAAGCAGCGTTAAAAGAATATCTTGATAATACTCGGTGGGTATATATAGAGACGGAATGGAGTAAGGCCTATGAAAATCAATGGCATGACTTTATAAATCAAATTGAGAGCCAGGCAAAAGCTCTGTCCTTCGGAAAACGGCAGATAGGGAAAACGCCTCAGGATATTTCTCAGGATGAATTTAAAAAACTGATTAAATATAGCGTAGTATTCGACTGGAGAAGCTTGGAAGGTAATGAGATTTTTAATGAAATTCAGGAAGTCTTTTATAGGCTGATGCCATTAGGAACAATAAATATTCCAGAAGGAGAAAGAATACACAAAGAGGATAAAACAGCAGAAGACGAGATTAGGCATAATCTTATCTTGCAAGCATTTACAAGATATCTTCAAAATGATTCCGGCTGGATGAAAACGATTGAGACTTTTTGTGTAAGTAATTGCTCCCTGTCAATTTGGCTAACAGATTTAAATCATCCGTTTATCACTTCTGATAACCCGTCATTTTCCGAAAAAAAGAGTGATGGCAAACAAAGAAACTATTTTGTAGCCCTGCCGACTATGCTTATTTCTTATGAATCGGGAAATCCAAATGAGTACACCATAAATTGTGCAGCGCCAGATCAGGTATTAGACTTAAATAAAAAAATAGCGCAAAATGGCCAATTGCTAATCGTACAATCAGATGCATATAATATTAAGTGCCTTTTTTGATAAAAACAGATTAAAGAATAGCAAGTCTGTAGTAGAGGATTATTTTGTCACTAGATAACCCACAATGTGACAAGAATTTTTATGGCTCAAATTGAAATTTACTGGTCAGTGGTATGAGCGCAGATGAGATTCTTGCCAAGCTGAAGTAAGCAAACTAGCTGTGTGTACACTGAACTCCAGAAGATCACATGTATCGGAGGTATCATTTTATGCCCAGAACGAAAGGCAGCAAAAACCGTCCTAAGCACACCACCAACTCAGTTCCTGAGACTGATTTTGCTTCCCAGATTGCAGAGAAGCAGGAGACTATTGCATCTCTGAATACTGAGATTGCATCCATCACCACCAAGATTGACACTTTGAAGGCTGACCTAAAGGAGAAGAAGTCGGTTCTGAAGAAGACCGAAAAAGAAATCGCAAAGTTGGAGGCCAAGAAGGCTGCCGCTGAGGCGAAAGCTGCCGAAGCTGCTAAGAAGGTTGAGGTCGAAGCAGTGCTGAAGAAGCTGCTGGCATCCGGTATGACGGCAGATGAGATTCTCGAAAAACTGAAATAAAGCAATACGCCGTGTGGACTGAATTCCAGAAGTTCGCACGGCATCTTTTGAAGGCGGTTATATAGTTTGTAACGGAAATAAAAGCGAGGTGAAGTCTGTGGGTAACACACGCAAGCCCGGCGGCGGGCGGAAGCCATCAAAATCAGAGTATAGTGCGGAACGGAACCTAGCACAGCAGATGGAAGCGGCTGCTGACCTTTATACGGACAAAATGAGCCTGCAGGCCATCGCAGACGCTCTGTCCCTCAACCCCATCAAGGTCCGGAAGTTACTTATCACAGCCGGAGTCTATGAGTCGGACGCGGCAAAACTTGTCCGGCAGACCTTTAATGTCTTCAGAAAAACACAAAACTACTCCACTGCTGTCACCTCCACCATGTCCGCTTTGCAGTTGTCCCGTCCTTCTGTGACCTCTTATCTGCCGTATGAGAAAGGCGTGTACCCGGTCGTCTATGGCCTGACGGATGAGGATGACTGGCATAATGAAGCCAACTGGTACAAAGCAAATCCTTCTCTTGGACAGACCATCCGCATTGAGCGTGTCCGGGATGCTTACCGGGAAGCCCTGGACAACCCGGCAGAGGAGAACGTGTTCAAGCAACTACGTTTGAATATGTGGGTGTCCTCGCTGACCCGGTTTATCCCAGAACACATCTACAACCTTGGCAGCCAGCCTATTGATATGGAAGATCTGAAAGGCCGTGACTGTTATGGCGGACTGGACTTGTCCAGTACCGGCGACATCACGGCTTTGGTGCTGATGTTCCCACCAAGAACCCCGGAGGAAAAATACATCATGCTTCCGTTCTTCTGGATTCCGGAGGATACGATTCCCCAGCGTGTGCGCAGGGCATCCGTTCCTTATGACATCTGGCACCAGCAAGGCTACCTCATGGCGACCGAGGGTAATGTCATCCACTACGGATTCATTGAGGAGTTCATCAAGGAGCTGGGGGAAAAGTATCACATCCTCGAAATCGCTTTTGACCGATGGGGCGCGGTGCAGATGACCCAGAACCTTGAGGGAATGGGCTTTACGGTCGTACCCTTCGGACAAGGCTTCAAAGATATGAGTCCACCCACCAAGGAGTTTTATAAGCTCCTGATGGAAGGACACATCGTCCACGGTGGCAATCCTATCATGGCATGGATGGCTGGGAATGTGGTCGTGGATACAGACCCGGCTGGCAACATCAAGCCAACCAAGGCAAAGTCGCCAGAGAAAATTGATGGTAGTACGCCATCCGGGGTGGTGCCACCAGATAGGATACTTCAAGAGAAGAATCGGCGGTGAGGGCAGTCGCATCATAGGACGCAGCCGCAAGAGAGGAAACCCCATCTTTGTACACAGCGGTCTTGTTCCGGATGGCATCTCGCAAACGACCATTGTTGACCTCTTTGACACGCTGCACGACCTCGAACAGTCGAGCTCGACCGGGAATGCCGTAGGACTTCAAGGATGGGGACACAGCCAAGCAGATGGTTTTCTCCGTGCGGCTGGCATCGGCCACGACCAGATTGGTGGTCAGCGGATCGAGATGCCGTGCGGCGCATTCTGCCGAGGCATAATACGACTTGAGGTCTATTGCCAGATACGTGCGCTGCGCCATGCTGTGTCACTCCCTTTCTGTGGTGAACTTCGCAATGTCATTTGTTTGCTTTTTCAAGTCCCTTGATTTTTTACTTAAGAGAATCGATTTCCTGCGTTTGCCGATGGAAAATCTCGCAGTTAGCTTGCTCGTTCTTGTTATAGGCCAGAGCAAGAAACATCAGAGCCAGACGAAGTTCCTCGTCTGGAATGACCTTGCAGGCTTTAATCATTTCATCTTGGTCGGTAATCTCAGCGAGTGTACTCAGTTTCTCAAAGATGGTCATTGATAAACCCCTTTTGTTGGATGAGCTTATTGTGCCGTCCGCTCCACATACCAGCGGCCAAGCCGTCCGGCGAAGCGAGGGTCGATATGTTCAAAGAACAGGTGCTTCTCCTGTCCTTGGATCAGGACAGTGAAACAGTCTCCGTTGCAGTCGTTGTCTGCAGTCCCAGCCGGCCGGAAGTCCCGGACAGTTTCGATAGGGAATGTCCTTCCGTCCGCCCAAGTGATAGATGTTGGCTGCATATAGCCGGTTGAATCAAACTCCGAGGCGACCTTTACATAGACACGCTCGATCTTGTTTCGTTTGGGTATCGCCATGTGGGTCACCTCCGATCCTTAGTGCTTAGCCCGCAGGAAGCGGTTGTCGATATCAACGGGCAGTTGGAGGTGCTCACCGCGGCGAATCAGGCTGTACATCTTAAACGCAAAAAAAGGCGCTGGAATGCAGAGCTCTTTGGCAACGCTGAAAAAGTCGGTGTTGCCGGAGTGAATCAGATCCAGCACTTCCTCATCATCCAGTAACAGATCAGCGGCGAAGAAATTGGCCTCTCTTTCCAGTCTGCCGGTGGCCTGGTAAATGTCGAAATCCTGCATGGCCTGACACCGCAGGTGGTTTGAGTGTTCAAATATATGCCCAAGTTCATGACCGGCAATGACACGCTGCTCTTCGTAGGGAAGGTGAGGATTAACGGCTATGTATCGGACACGATTTACAATCGTAGCGAAGCCACGCAGACCATCCGCATCGAGTGATCTGGCAGGCCAGAGCTTTGTGTTGGGCAGCGCATCAATCAATTCAAAAGGGTCACGGGTACCATATTTCTGAATCAGTTTTTGAGTATCGTCAAAGGTTTGAAGTTGTGTCATTCTTTCACCAACTTTCTGGCAGAAGATCAGGTGCCGTTATCTTCGGCATTCTTCCGGTATTTCTTCGGCGTGAACTTCTCACGTGCCACCTTCTTGGAATCCATAAAGATCCGCTGCATTTCAATGGCAAACGCCTTCTGATCTTCCTCCGAAAGAGAACCGCCGGCGAATAGCTCACGAGTCTGGCTGAGAATCTCGCTGGCCTGAGCCTGACCGCGCCGCCCATAGAAGGAGCCTACCTCGGTCATGAACTCCTCATTTTCGGTCATCAGATAATTGACGTCCGTTTCAAGCAGCTCGGCTAGCTTAGCATACATATCGCGAGTGCGGGGATAGGTTGTACCGGCCTCATAACCGCCAATGGTACGGCGGGTTACGCCCATCTGTTTCGCAAGTTCCTCCTGAGACCACCCCTTCTGTGTGCGGAGGTCTTTTAGTTTTTCCCCGAAGTTCATTGCTAGTGCTCCTTTCCCTAGATGATGTTTTCCCTGGACGTTTGCTCTAAATGTGTTATTGACAAGAGCTAAGAGCGTCGCTATAAGTGGAGTGAGAAAACTAATTTCGCATTTATTATATCAATGGGAAAATAACCTGTCAAGAGGTTTGCATTGAAATGAGAAGCTTATTTTCTCATAGTGTGCAAAAGATGAAACAGAAAAGAGGCTGATAGAAGATGAGGGGGCGAGGCATTGGAGCGCTTTTCGCATGATATGGAACAGGTTGTCTGTATGGCTCGACCGGAAAACCCCAATGAAATAGATGAATATGTGAATCCGTTCTGCACAGAACTGGACGAGATCGGATCATTTCAGAGCTACTGTATCGGGCACTTTGAGCGCACGAGTGGTTGGATGCGCTGGGTCAAATGATCGCAGAGGGGCGAGTACCGATTACGGATGCACCGAGGGAGGATGATCCAACAGAGCTGCGCCACATGGATAGCGGATACATTCATAGGATGGAGTTTTCACGTTTGGATCGGGGGCACTTCTATGCGGAGGCCATCGTATAATGAAGCCAACGGATTAGAAAAGATTCTGCCGCAGACATTGACGTACACTTAAAGCAAAGTGTCAAAACTTATTTCGCTGTGAGCGCGGACACACTTATGAGCAGGCGATGGACAGATTGACGGTGTCTTTTGCCAGGCCGCGATAAAACTGCCAATTAAAATTATAACGAGGTATCCTCCATTTTTATAATGGAAAACTTATACCATAAAACAGCGAAGATAGGTGGTTATGCTGCCGTTGCCCCTTTGACTGACCATCAATTACTGGAAAATGCGGTTCATCTCATCCTGCTTCCACTCCCAGCAGGTATGCACATAACGCTTTAATGTAATGTCAGAGCTGGCATGCCCCAACAGCTCACTCAACGTTTTTATGTTGCAACCTGCTTGCAGGCAGGTCGTTGCAAAAGTATGTCTCAGAGCATGCGGATTCACTACCGTGACGCCAGCACTTTTTAAATAGCAGCGCAAGCTTTTCCGGTAGCAACGAGGCTCAACAGGTTTGGATTCATTGCCCGACAAAAACCAGGCTTTGCAGCTTTCTTTCTGCTGCAACTGCTTCAGCATACCCAAAATGCCGTGAGGAATCGGGATTTTTCTCTCGGAGCTTCGCGTTTTTGGCGACTGAATGACAACCCTCGTTTGGCCTGCGCCCACATAAATTCGTTTTACTGTCCGTTCAATGGATAAAATGCCATGTTCTAAATCAAAGTTAGCCCACTGTAGGCCACAGACTTCACCGATGCGCAGTCCCATCTGCATCATGAGCAGCGAACCAAGCTTCCGCGTAGTTGGGGCAAATTCAACATAGCTCTGCAAGCATTGCTGTTCAGATTTGCTGAGCGTAGCAGGCGTAGCCATAGATGGTTTTGTCATCTTAACGTCAATCTCAAGTGACCGCATAAGGTGCAAGTGCGCTGCATATCGGCAAATGCGGCGTACAAGCACAAGACATTCGCGCGACATAGTAGCCCCTAATGGTTTGTGGCTGTTGTCTGTTGGCGTGATAATCTCAAGCAACGACCTTTCCAAGGTATATTCATCCAACTCTTGCACACGATAGTTGCCAAGTACAGGAAGAATGTAATGCTCCAAAGTATACTGATAGTGTGTAATTGTCGACGCTTTGACCCCTAAAGAAATGGAGCCTTCCCAATTATGAGAAAGCTCCTGAAATGTTGGATTCTGTTCCGACAGTGCGCTGGCTCGAACCTCGGCCTTGCGCATTGTCATTTTCTTTTTTACTTCGGTGTAACTGTGTCCGTATACATATCCCCAAGCTGCTGTTCGATCAGGCTTGCGGCCCTTGATATATCGACCCTCCCAACGACCATCTTTACGCTTACGAATGTTCTCTCCTCGTCTTGCCATGTGAAACTTCCCCCATACTAAGCCATGATTTAATAACAATTGTCACATATTGGTTGCTTTGCTGACAAAAAAATCCTGTATATCTGGTGAAATTGACAATTTCAAATCCGGTACAATTTAATATTACATGATTTGTTGAAAAATGTCGGCTTATGTGTTATTATACTATAAATAGGTTATACATATATAAACAAAAAGCGAGGTATCCTCCATTATAAAAATGGAAGACACCTTGCGAGGAAGTGAGGTGGGCAATATGGCGCTGGATCTGTATGAGCATAATGCGAATGCTTACGTGGCCGCGTGCGAGATGATGGACAAGTACGGCAAAGCGGCTATTGTTCACCCCACAGGTACGGGTAAGAGCTATATCGCGTTCAAGCTCATTGAGGACCACCCCCATGAGGTAATTATCTGGCTGTCACCTAGTGAGTACATCTTCAAGACACAGCGGGAGAGCTTACTGCGGCAAGACCAGGACTTCCCGCTTCAAAATGTACGATTTTATACGTATGCCAAGTTGATGTGCAGTGCGCCGGAGCAGCTTAACCAGATAGCAGAACAGAACCCTACCTACATTATACTGGATGAGTTTCATCGAATTGGTGCGGAATTTTGGGGTGAGAGCACGCAAAGGCTGTTGTCTCTCTGCCCACGTGCAAAACTGCTGGGTTTGACCGCCACCAATGTGCGTTACCTCGATAATAACCGCGACATGGCCGAGGAACTGTTCAATGGCCATGTTGCGTCTGAAATGACCCTGGGCGAGGCAATCGTCCGGGGTATTTTGCCTGCCCCGAAATATGTGACCACGGTTTTTAAATACAAGCAGGACTTGGCGCGGTATCAGTCGCGAGTTGACAATCTGCGCAGCCCGGGCATTCAGGACGTGAACCAGAAATATCTGGACGCCCTAA
>ERZ772893.3823-NODE-3823-length-10161-cov-14.673461_pt1 | contig 10161 bp, 7 predicted proteins | sample MGYA00511482_ERZ772893 | MGnify/ENA primary metagenome ERZ772893 (study PRJEB29015, sample SAMEA2737687) | human gut metagenome | biome: human gut; feature: human-associated habitat; material: faeces | place: China | collected 2012 ...
CGCCCCGCAGCCGTGGCTATGAGTGTCCTGAAATTCTGGAACTGCTGACCCGTTATGAGGTATGCCGCTGCTTTTACGGCCATCTCCACGGCCCCAGCCACCGTTTGGCACTGGAGGGGCAGCATAACGGGGTGGATTATCGGCTGCTGGCAGCAGATTTCATAAATTTTACACCGCAAAAGATACTGCCTTAGAAATATTGTGAAATATCCGAAAATTTTTCAGAAAAAGGTGGACAACCCCCGCTTTTTTTGATAGAATATATCGGCTGATTAAAAATGATATAGAAGGGTGCTGCATGGCACACCTGTTAGGAGGAAATAAAAAAATGAAAGTCAATAGCGTAGAAAAGAACGGCAATAACGCTACCGTTGTGGTGGAAATCGACAAGGACCTGATGGAGACCGGTATCAACAAGGCCTACCTGAAGGCTCGCAAGAATATTATGGTTCCCGGCTTCCGCAAGAGCAAGGCTTCCCGCAAGATGATTGAGAGCCTGTACGGTGCCCATGTCTTCTATGAAGACGGCCTGGAGGAGATTTTCCCCGAAGTCTACGATTTCTCCGTTGCAAAGCAGGAAGGACTCAAGGCCATTGGCCGTCCCAGCCTGACCGATATGAAGATTAACGACGACGGCACCGTTACGCTGACACTGACCACCGAGGTCTATCCCGAGGTTACCCTGGGTCAGTACAAGGGCCTGGAGGTCGAGAAGGCAGAGGCTACCGTCACCGATGAGCAGGTTGAAGCCGAGCTGAACCGCATGGCCGAGAATGTTGCCTCCACCGAAACCGTTGACGGCCCTGCTCAGATGGGCAACACCGCCAACATCGACTTTGAGGGCTTCGAGAACGGCGTTCCCTTCGAGGGCGGCAAGGGCGAGAACCATGACTTGAAGCTGGGCAGCGGCTCCTTCATCCCCGGCTTTGAGGAGCAGATTGTGGGAATGTCCGCCGGTGAGGAGAAGGACATCGACATTACCTTCCCCGAAAACTACCATGCCGACCTGGCTGGCAAGGCTGTTGTGTTCCATGTGAAGGTCAACAAGGTTACCGAGACTGTGGTGCCCGCCATGGATGACGAGTTTGCCAAGGACGTTTCCGAGTTCGATACGCTGGATGCCCTGAAGGCCGACATTCGTGCCAAGGCGATGGAGCGTGCCCAGAAGAACGTCCAGAACGAGTTTGAGACTGCCTGCATCGCCAAGGCTGCCGAAAACACCACTGTGGAGCTGCCGAATGCTCTGGTCGAGCGGGAGCTGGATACCCAGATGGAGCGTTTTGCATACCAGCTTCAGATGGGCGGCTACTCCATGGAGCAGTACGCCAAGATGATGGGCGGCGATGTGAACACCATGCGCAATGCCTTCCGTCCCACCGCTGAGAAGCAGGCCAAGATCTCCGTCACCCTGGAAAGAATAGCCGAGGTGGAGAACCTGACCGTCACCGAGCAGGACATCGAGGAAGAGTTCGAGAGCATGGCCAAGCAGTACGAGATGGAGGTTTCCAAGGTCAAGGAGCTGGTTCCCGTTGAGGAGTTGACCGAGTCCCTGAAGACCCGCAAGGCCGTGAAGCTGATCGTGGACAGCGCCGTTGCCGTTGCGCCCAAGGCTGAGGAGAAGACCGAGGAATAAGCCCCTTTCCAAATGGTTAGAATGTTTCACGGCAAAGCCTAGACAGTCGGCTTGAAAACAAAAAATACGGATCGCGGGGGAAGCAAAAGGCCCCCACGGTCCGCCGCGTGTTTTCCATGGCTGTCAATTGAAAGGAGACATCACCATGAGTTTAGTACCCTATGTTGTTGAGCAGACCAGCCGCGGCGAACGCAGCTATGACATTTTTTCCCGTCTGCTGAATGACCGCATTATTTTCCTGTCCGAAGAGGTCAACGATACCACAGCCAGCCTGGTAGTTGCCCAGCTGCTGTATCTGGAAGCCCAGGACCCGGATAAGGACATTCAGTTCTATATCAATTCCCCCGGCGGCAGTGTCACGGCCGGTATGGCCATCTATGACACCATGCAATACATCAAGTGCGATGTTGCAACCATCTGCGTGGGCATGGCCGCATCCATGGGTGCTTTCCTGCTGAGCTCCGGCACCAAGGGCAAGCGGATGGCTCTGCCCAATTCTGAAATCATGATCCACCAGCCCTCTGCGGGTACCCAGGGTCAGATTACGGACATGGCCATTCATCTGAAGCGGTTGGAAAACGTCAAGACCCGGATGAACCGCATCCTGTCCGAGAATACCGGCAAGAGCATTGAAGAGGTCACCGCCGCCTGCGAGCGGGATAATTTCCTGAATGCGGAAGAGGCAAAGGCCTTCGGCCTCATCGACCGGGTTCTGGAGCATCATTGATTTTTAAGAGAAACGAGGTGCCGGAAAATGGCAAGAACAAGTGAGCCGCCGGTTCGATGCAGCTTCTGCGGGAAGCGGGAGTCCCAGGCCGGTCGGCTGATTGCCGGCCCCGGCGTGTATATCTGCAGCGACTGTGTGCAGGCCTGCAGCGAGCTGCTGCGGGATGAGATCGATGTGGGCGGCGGTGCCCCCAAGCTGGAAAAGCTGCCGACCCCCATGGAAATGAAGGCCTTCATGGACCACTATATCATTGGTCAGGAAGAGGCCAAAATCGCCCTGTCCGTTGCGGTCTACAATCACTATAAGCGCATTACGTTCCCGGACAATTCCGATGTGGATCTGCAGAAGAGCAATATTCTGCTCATCGGCCCCACGGGCTGCGGCAAGACCCTCTTTGCACAGACTCTGGCCAAGATCCTCAACGTGCCCTTTGCAATCGCAGACGCTACCACGCTGACCGAGGCCGGCTATGTGGGCGACGACGTGGAGAACATTCTGCTTCGCCTTCTGCAGGCTGCGGATTTTGACGTGGAGCTGGCCCAGCGGGGCATTATTTACATCGATGAAATGGACAAAATCGCCCGCAAGAGCGAGAATACCTCCATTACCCGGGATGTGTCCGGCGAGGGCGTGCAGCAGGCGCTGCTGAAAATCCTGGAGGGCACCGTTGCCAATGTCCCGCCCCAGGGCGGACGGAAGCACCCCCAGCAGGAGATGATCCAGGTGGATACCACCAATATCCTCTTCATCTGCGGCGGCGCCTTCGATGGGCTGGATAAGATCATTGAGGCCCGGACGGACCGGAGCACCATCGGCTTTGATGCGCCGGTGGAAAGCCGGAAGAACCGGGATGTGGGCAAGCTGCTTGCCCAGGTGGAGCCCCACGATCTGATGAAGTTCGGCATTATCCCTGAGCTCATTGGCCGTATGCCCATGATCGCCTGCCTGGAGAGTCTTAGCCAGGAGGACCTGGTTCGCATTATGGTAGAGCCCAAGAACGCCATTGTCCGCCAGTATCAGAAGCTGCTGGAGATGGACGGCGTGGCTCTGGAGATCACCGAGGATGCCATGAAGGCCGTTGCCAAGAAGGCCATTGACCGCCAGATCGGCGCCAGAGGCCTGCGGGCAATTCTGGAGAAAATCATGACGAACATCATGTTCCGGATTCCCTCGGATCTGACCATCCAGAAGGTGATTCTGACACCGGAATGCGTCGAGGGTGGGCAGCCTACTATTGTGCGAGATCCTGCCCATCCCAGAGAGCCCCTGAACGGGAAGAAATAATGCTTTAAGGGGGCGGAGAAATCTGCCCCCTTTTGTCTTCATAGGTACTTTTTGGTGCCATTAACTCCACAAAGGAGGGAAAATACAATGAGCGAGATGATTTATGCCGGGAATATGCCGGTCCTGGCCCTGCGGGGGCTGGCCATTTTCCCGGATCAGACGGTCCACTTCGATGTGGGCCGGCCCAAGTCTGCCCTGGCGCTGGAGGCGGCGATGAAGGAGAATCAGACCCTCTTTCTGACGCCCAAGAAGGACATCATGGTGGACGACCCCAAGCTGGGAGACCTGTATACCGTGGGTACCATTGTCCAGGTCAAGCAGGTGCTGAAGGCCCAGGATGAAAATCTGCGGGTCTTGGTCACCGGCCTTTCTCGGGGACGCATTACGGAAATGCGGCAGACAGAGCCGTATTTGGCCGGTCAGGTGGAGTCTGTCTCCTGCCCGGAGAGCGGCAGCGGCCCCAGAAGCCAGGCACTGCGCCGGGAGGCCAACAGCCTCTACGCCGCCTATACGGAGTACACGGAGCACCCGGCCCAGCTGATTCAGCTGAAAATGCTTGCCAGCGATGACGACGGCTTCCTTGCGGATTCCATCGGCCAGAATTCCGGCCTGGACATCCAGGACAAGGCGGCCCTTTTGGCCCAGCTGAACCCCACCAAGCGCCTGGAAATGGCAGTTGCCATGCTGCGCCGGGAGATTGAGGTTCTGAAGCTGGAATCCGAGATCCAGGACAAGACCCGGGTCAATATGGACCAGAACCAGCGGGACTACTATCTGCGCGAGCAGATGCGTGCCATTCGGGAAGAGCTGGGCGAGGAAGACGAGAATGCAGAGCTGGACGAGGACATTGCCCGCATCAAAAAGCTGCATCTTGCCGAGGAGCAGGAGAAGAAGCTGATCAAGGATGCCGAAAAGCTGAAGAAGCAGCCCTTCGGCTCCTCCGAAGCCTCCGTCCTGCGCAACTATCTGGACACGGTGCTGGATCTTCCGTGGAATGTGAAGACCAAGGACCGGGTGGACGTGGCCGTTGCACGCAAGGTGCTGGACAAGGATCACTTCGGCATGGAAAAGGTGAAGGAGCGGATCCTGGAGACCATGGCCGTCAAGCAGATGGCCCCAGACAGCCAGCACCAGATTCTCTGCCTGGTAGGCCCTCCCGGCGTGGGCAAAACCTCGATTGCCTATTCCATTGCCCGGTGCATGAACCGGAAGATGGTCCGCATTTCCCTGGGCGGCGTCCATGACGAGGCCGATATCCGGGGCCACCGGAAGACCTATGTGGGAGCCATGCCCGGCCGCATCATGACGGCCATGACCCAGGCCGGGACCTCCAACCCCGTTGTCCTGCTGGACGAGATCGACAAAATGGGCTCGGACTACCGGGGCGACCCCAGCGCGGCGCTGCTGGAAGTGCTGGATGCGGAGCAGAACAGCACCTATCGGGACCATTATATTGAGATTCCCTTCGACCTGTCCGATGTAATGTTCATCACCACCGCCAACACCTTGGATACCGTCCCCAGACCCCTGCTGGACCGTATGGAGATCATCGAACTGGGCTCCTATTCCGATGAAGAGAAGCTCATGATTGCCAAGAATTACCTGGTGCCCAAGCAGCTGAAAAAGCACGGCCTGAAAAAGACCCAGCTCCGCATTACGGATGATGCCATTCGGGAGATCATCTGCTGCTATACCCGGGAATCCGGCGTTCGGAATCTGGAGCGGGAAATCGGGGCCATTTGCCGGAAGGCAGATATGCAGCTGCTTTCCCAGGAGGAGCCCAAGAAAATCACCGTCACCGGCGGCAATCTGGAGGACTTCCTGGGTATCCGCAAATTCCTGCCGGACCGTCTGCCGGGCAGCGACCAGGTGGGCCTGGTCACGGGCCTGGCCTGGACCAGCGTAGGCGGCGAGACCCTGGAAGTGGAAGTCAATGTGATGGAGGGCTCCGGAAAGCTGGAGCTTACCGGAAACCTGGGCAACGTCATGAAGGAATCCGCCCATGCTGCCCTGAGCTATATCCGGGCCAACGCCCAGAAGCTGGGCGTTCCCGCGGACTTCTATAAGACCAAGGATATCCATGTGCATTTCCCGGAGGGCGCTGTGCCCAAGGACGGCCCCAGTGCCGGTGTGACGGTCTGTACGGCAATCGTCTCCGCCCTGACCAATACCACCGTCCGGCGGGATGTGGCCATGACCGGCGAAATTTCCCTTCGGGGCCGGGTCATGCGCATTGGCGGCCTGAAGGAGAAGACCATGGCGGCGCTTCGCCACGGCATCCGCACGGTCATTATTCCCAAGGACAACGAGCGGGACCTGGAAGAGATCGACCAGACCGTCCGCAGGCAGCTGAATTTCATCAGCGCTTCTACGGTGGATACGGTGCTGAATGCGGCGCTGAACCGGACTGCGGAGATGAACCCCGCCATTCTGGGCAGCCTGCCGGAGGACGTTTCCGCCAAGGCAAGACGGCCGGAGCTGCAGCAGTAAGGAGGCGGCTATGAATTTTCAGAACGTAGAATTCTTGATTTCCGCCGCCTCGCCCAAGGATTTTCCGGGAAAACGGCTGCCGGAGATTGCCTTTGCGGGCAAGTCCAATGTGGGCAAATCCTCCGTCATCAACCGCCTTTTGCAGCGCAAGAGCATGGCAAAGGTGGGGGATAAGCCGGGAAAGACCGTCCATGTGAACTATTTTTTGCTGGATAAAACCTGCTATCTGGTGGACCTGCCCGGCTACGGCTTTGCAAAGGTACCTCAGGCGGAAAAGGACCGCTGGGCAAAGCTCATGGAGGACTATTTCGCTGCCAACCGCATTACCCTGGGGGTGCTGATTGTGGACTACCGCCATCCGCCCACGAACAACGATATCACCATGGCCAGGTGGTTTCTGGATTCCGGCTGCCCCTTTGTGGTCCTTGCCAACAAGAAGGACAAGCTGAAGAAGAGCGAGCTGGAGCCGAACCTCGCCAGCATCCGCGCCGACCTGGAGCTGCCCGAGAGCTGCCCCGTGATCCCCTTCTCTGCCGAGAAGGGCGACGGCCGGGACGAACTGGTGAAGTGCATCCTGAACGCCGTAAAGGCATAAACCACGTCTATAAGAATATCCCTCTGCCATTGCGGCAGAGGGATGTCTTTTGTTATGGGGAATTACTCTGCGTCCCGCAGCCGTTCCACCACACTGTATTTCATCGCCTGTTTATGCATGGCGGTGGGAATCAGCCAGCCCAGCAGCGCGAACAGGGGAATGGCGGTAAGCGCGGGGATCACATTGAACCTGGCGCTGAAAAACCAGAACATTTTTTCCATAAGTTTTCCAAGCAAGGGACTCATCATGACCGAAAGAACCAGCGCGGCCCCGGCAGAGCCCAGGGCATAGAACAGTCCCTCATAAACCAGCATCGCGTTGAGCTGCCTGCCGGTCATTCCCACCGCCTGGAGAACCGCAAATTCTCTTCTGCGGGAAAGAATCCCCGTCATAATGGCATTGAAGAAGTTGAGAACGCCAACAAGGCCGACAATGGCGCAGAGCAGCCCGCCCAGCAGCAGGAACATGGTCTGGAAGCTCTCGAATTCTGCCCGGAGTGTTGCTTTGCTTTCATACATCAATCCGGACAAATTGTCAGCAGTTAAATCAGCAAGGTAATTCTCCGCGGATGCTTCGCTTATGTCATCGGTCGTATCGAACAGATAAAACATCGGGATACTCTCATGCTGGCTGTCATTATTTAGCTTTTCGATAGGAAGCACAAAACTGTAGCCTGTTGTATAATAGCGGAAACTCATAGAGTGTGGCACTGTGACATAAGCACATACTGTATATTCTACATCATGGCTTTCTGAAATCTGAAACTGTATATATTTCGATGGCGTGTTTTCATCGCAAAGGTTTCCGGTACGGCTGTCAATATCATGCCCGTCATCAATATAGGTTATGGTCTGAATAGAACCTACAGGCGGGTAAAAATCAAGATTACTTACGTTGCCATAATCATCTGTAAGGACTACTACAGCGATTGCTTTTGAATCCTCTTGGAACATAGGGGATATGTCGCCCTCAACCACAGTTAGTTTCTCAAACAGAGATTCATCCAAACCTTCGATCAATGCACGCTGGCTCACAAGATCATCACGACGATTTTGCTGTTCCAAGAGGGCTTTTGCATTTTCCTCGGATGTATAGTGCATCATGTCCTGTAGCCAGCGTTCCTCACTCATCCAGCCATATGGCTTATAGCCCGTCAGCTTGTAACCACACCCAGAAAGGGACGGAGAAATATTGGTTTCAATTTGCTCAATTTGTTCCTGAGAGATAAAGCTGCCAGAGCGACTATAACGAAAATAGTCCGTAGAGCTTACAATAAAGTCCGCACAGGTCTGCTTTGCAAGATACTTTTCCATATCAAAGCCCCCGGTAAAAGTGACCAGAATATTGAGAAGCACCACGGAAAGCGAAAGAGAGATAACTACAAGGATAGTCTTTCTTTTATTTCGCCCCAAATTAGCAAAAGCCATTTGATGTACTTTTGCGCCATGGGTAGTACAGTGTTTCTTTTTGCTCCTTACAATTTCAGTGTACTTTGTTGCTTCTACTGGAGAAACTTTTGCAGCGATCTTACCCGGACGGGAACAGGACAGCAAAACTGTAATTAGCGCAAACAGAGCAGACGCAAAGAAAATCAACGGTGAAGTGCTGACGGTGGAAACGCCGACACCAAAAGTGGTTCGTGCCATTACGACTGGCGTCAGAGATGCACCGAAACCATATCCCAACAGCAATCCAATCGGAATGCCTACAACGCACAGAAATAGTGCCTGTTGGCGTATGATGCACCGCAACTGCCGGGGTGTGACACCAATGGTTTTCAGCAAACCATAGAATCGAATATCTCCGGTAACGGAAATCTGAAATATGTTGTAGATAATCAGATAACCTGTGAAGATTACCAACGTAAGGAAAGCGACAATCGCAATTAGTATGGATGCATCTATGCTTTCGCCAAGCTGTGAAGAAGTGTAGCCCCAGTTTACACCGATGCGTACAAGTTCCCCTTCACCTGTTTCATCCCAAGCATACCCTAAGTCCAGATCCACCTGCTCCATCTGAGCACGGATGTTCATGCTGGATGCCAGCATCACATTCAAATCAATACGGAACGGTTCCAGTCCATTGGACACAGCTTCCGATTCTATTTCTTTTGCGTATTCTTCACTGATATTGATATAGTGAACAGGACTTATATCATCATATTCCCACCATCCCGTCAGAGTAAATGTATCTGTTTTCTCATAAGGCATTTGGGATAAAGCACCAACCGTATAGGTAAGTTCAATTTCTGCTCCTAACTTCGGCTCAATACCCAGAAGTTTCAAGGCATTTGTGTCCATGGCGATTTCTTTGCCGCTCTGAGGCATGTGTCCGGTGGTAGGTTTGGCAAAGCTCCATTTGGTGCAGTTGGCATCCATAAAGCTGACTTCGGCAGGTACTTTGGCAAATGCACCGCTGTCTATATAGCCGGTACTGATGCGCTTGCCGATTTCCTTTATATTTGAATGGGCGGCAATCTTTTGAATCTGTTTTTCTGTCACTTCCTTAAAGGTTCCATGACAGTACCCACCCACCTGACGGAAGGTGTAATTCTCATAGCTGGAATTTATGGACATTATTATGGTAAACAGAGAGGTAAATAGCAGCGTTGTCAGCGCAATGGCAATGATTGCAATGATATTACGCTTACGGGATGCCCATAAAGAACGCCAGCTTAATTTCCAAATACATTTTCTGTTTTTGACATTCATCGTAGCCACCTCCCGTTAGTTCTGGGAGACGATCCGACCATCTTCGATACGGATAATGCGGTCTGCCATCTGCGCAATTTCTTCGTTGTGAGTGATCATTACGATTGTCTGGGCGAACTTTTGACTGGTGACTTTCAAAAGGCTCAATACATCCTGGCTGGTTTTGGAATCCAGATTGCCGGTGGGTTCATCTGCCAGAATGATAGCGGGTGCTGCCGCCAGCGCACGGGCGATTGCCACACGCTGCTGCTGACCGCCGGAGAGCTGATTGGGCAGCGCATCCAGACGATCATCCAGCCCAAGTGTCTGTACAATCTGCTGTACGAAATCCTTATTGACCTTGCCACCGTCCAGCTCAATGGGTAGAACAATATTTTCATACACATTCAGCACCGGAACAAGATTATATGCTTGGAACACAAAGCCGATTTTCCTGCGGCGGAAGATGGTCAGCGCTTCCTCCTTCAGGGAGAAAATATCCTGTCCGTCCACCATGACCGTGCCACTTGTAGGGCGATCCAGCCCGCCCAGCATGTGCAGCAGCGTGGATTTGCCGGAGCCGGATGTGCCGACAATTGCAACAAATTCGCCCTTCTTTACACTTAAATCAACTCCATCCAACGCATGAACTGCATTATTGCCGGAGCCATAAATCTTTTTCAGGTTTTTTGCCTGTAAAACTTCCATAAATGAGTACCTCCATGAAAAAATCTGTATGTAT
>ERZ772893.3834-NODE-3834-length-10143-cov-9.596352_pt1 | contig 10143 bp, 10 predicted proteins | sample MGYA00511482_ERZ772893 | MGnify/ENA primary metagenome ERZ772893 (study PRJEB29015, sample SAMEA2737687) | human gut metagenome | biome: human gut; feature: human-associated habitat; material: faeces | place: China | collected 2012 ...
CGTGGGTCAGCTTCTGGCGGAAGGGCTGGGTGTTGCCGTGGCTGGACAGATCCATAATGGCTTCGGCACCCATGTTGACGGCGCTCATCACCTTCTGCATCTCCACGTTGTAGTCCTTGCAGTCGCGGGAGACGCCAAGGTTCACGTTGATCTTGGTGCGCAGCATGGAGCCGACACCCTCGGGGTTCAAACACTCGTGGTGCTTGTTGGCCGGAATGGCTACCTTGCCCTCGGCCACCCACTGGCGGATCTCCTCGGTGGTGCGATACTCTTTTTTAGCCACGATCTCCATCTGCGGCGTGATGATGCCCTTGCGGGCAGCATCCATCTGAGTGGTATAAGTCTGCATACGCTCTGTTCCTCCAAATGACAGTTTATCTCTGAACAGCAGGGTGCTGGTCATACAAGGGTAGGGAAAGGCAGCCGTCATTCAGAAAAAACAGAACGTTCTGGATGCCGGCACCTGCGCAAAATACGCTTTTCATGTTGGTTTTCTCCATGAATTTTGTAACGCGGCCCAAGGTGGTGTCCCCGGTTTGCCGCGGGATCGGTCAGATGATCTGCTCCGACAGGGCTTTCAACTCTTTGCACTCGGTCTCGATGTCGTCTGCTGCAAAGATGGCGCTCACAAGGGCCACGCCATCCACACCGGTGCCCTTGAGCTGCAGGATGTTCTCCTTGTGGATGCCGCCAATGGCCACCACCGGGATGTCCACGGCATCACAGATGGCCTTCAGGGTCTCGTGGGGCAGAACATCCACATCGGTCTTGGTGTGGGTGGCAAAGGCTGCGCCCACGCCAAGGCAGTCTGCGCCGTGCTTGACGGCTTCCCGTGCTTCCTCCACACTGTGGACGGAAACGCCGATCATCATACCGTCGCCCACACGGGCGCGCACCTGCGCTGCAGCCATATCCTCCTGCCCCACGTGCACACCCTCGGCGTGGCAGCGGATGGCAATGTCCACATTGTCGTTCACAAAGAACGGCACGCCGTAGCGCTGGCACAGAGCATGGATCTCCACAGCCTCTTTCAGAAAAGCTTCGTCGTCCAGCTCTTTTTCACGCAGCTGCACACAGGTGACACCGCCCTTCAGGGCGCTCTCCACCTGTTCATAGAGGGTCTGTTTGCCCACCCATGCGCGGTCGGTGACGGCATACAGAAGCATGTTCTGCTTATCGCACTTCATAGTTTGCTCCTTCTTCCAGCTGATCCGGGGTCATATTGTAAATGGCATCGATGATATAATTGCGGTAGGTGGAGTTGCCGTCCAGCGGGGTCAGGCGTTTGTGGGCGGTCTCGCCCGCAAGGCCCATGGCGCACACTGCAGCTGCAGCGGCTTCCAGCGGATGGCCGGGGTTGGCGGTGACGAACGCCGCCGTCAGGGCCGAAAGCTGGCAGCCCGTACCGGTGATGCTGCTCATCATAGCATTGCCGTTGCGGATGCAGTAGGCTTTTTCGGCATCCGCCACAATGTCGATGGCACCGGTAATGGCAATAACGGCACCCGTCTGGGCTGCAAAGGCCTTGGCAAAGGCCACAGCAGAATCCAGATTTTCCTCAGTAACTTTATCGGCCACATCGGCATCCACGCCCTTGGTGGTTCCCGCGCCGGAGGCCAGCGTTTTGATCTCCGAGATGTTGCCGCGGATCACGGTGAACTTTACGTCCCTGAGCAGGCGGAAAGCCGTGTCGGTGCGCAGGCGGGATGCACCCGCACCCACCGGGTCCAGCACCACAGGATGGCCCAGCTGGTTTGCCTTTTTGCCCGCCAGCAGCATGCTGGTGATGGTGCGGCTGTTCAGGGTGCCGATGTTGATGTTCAGGCCGCCGCAGATGGTGGTGATGTCCTCCACCTCGGCGGCATCGTCGGCCATGATGGGCGAAGCACCGCAGGCCAGCACCATGTTGGCGCAGTCGTTCACGGTGACGTAGTTGGTAATGTTATGGATGAGCGGGCAGGTGCGGCGCAGGTTCTCGAATTCTGTTTTGAACATTCGGGTGCCCCTCCGTCAGGAAAGACTGTTCTGCATGGAGCGCAGTGCGCCGGAGCGCTGCAGGCTGTACACCAGCACGCCCGCAATGATGGAACCCACTGCAGTGGAGATGAGGAACGGCACGATGTAGGCATAAAACGCGATGTCGCCGGCGCTCTTGCCCATGAGGAAGATGGCCACCGGGTAAGCGCACAGGCCGCCCAGAATGCTGGTGCCGAACACCTCGCCCACCATGGTGGCAAGGATGTTTTTGGTCTTATGGTACACAAGGCCGCACAGCAGTGCGCCGAACATGCTGCCGGGGAAGGCCATCAGGCTGCCCAGACCCAGCAGATTGCGCAGCAGCGAGGCCACAAAGGCCACGCCCACGCCCCACCACGGGCCAAGCAGCACCGCGCAGGTCACATTGACCATGTGCTGGATGGGTGCACATTTGCTGCCGAACATGGGGAAGCTGAATACGCTGCCCACCACGCACAGAGCGCACAGCATGCCGGCCAGCGCCAGCTTTTTCACAGAGATTTTTTTCATAAGGCAAGGCTCCTTTCCAAACCTGCGGAAGCAGCAAAAACCATACAGCGCCTCCGCAAACAGCCCGCACCCGGTGCCAGACCCGGCGCAGGAACTATAAGAAGCGGTCGAGACTTTCTGGTCTCCTCTCACGCCGGAACACGGCTTCCCATCGCTGACGGTCACAAAGCTCAGGGCGCTCCCCCTCAGCCCGCTGCGGCACTTCCGCAGAAAAGTACAAGGCATCCAATAGGTGCACAACAAAAAAACAGGAGACACCTTCCGCGGTGCCTCCTGCAAAAAATCATCCATTCTGACTTCCTACGGCGGCATTATCCGCATCAGGTAAAAGGGTCGAAGTTTAGGATACTTCCTCTCAGCCTGCTTCACAAGCTCCCCTGTATTTGATTGTGACTGTATTCTACACCCTTTGCGCACAAATTGCAAGAGGGGGCAAAGGCGCGCACAGCGGTGCAAAACGGTTTTCACGCAGTTTTTGGGGCGTTTCACGCAGGTTTTATTGAAAAAGAAGGTGAAATATGGTATTTTCAAGATGGACGCATACCCCCCCCCCGTAAACAAAAAAGGAGGAATTCCGTATGAAGCAGACGACCCTGACCCAAAGGCTGCTTTCGGCTCTCGTGGCGCTGTGCATGGTGCTGAGCGTGTGCGCACCGGCACTGGCGGTAGAACCGGAAATAGGAAACGCGGCGATGATCACGCTTACAAAAGGCGGGACAACAACGGACCTTAAGATGCCTGAGGGCGACGTGAGCCTGCGCGCAGAATATCGAGAAACGTATCGGATCTATGAGTCCGCAGGAAAGGCTGAGTTCTTTGCCGAAGGGGCAGAAGAGCAGAAAATCTACGAGGCGCTGCCGGGCACAAGGATCATCGCAAAAGTTCCTGACAGCGAGCTCAACGACTACTGCCAGTTTAATATGTGGCAGCTTGCCAGCGAGAAAGAACTCGTGAAACCGGATCAAAACTGGCAGGGCAAGCAGAGTTTCTGCTTCACCATGCCCGAAGGCTATGTAGAGCTGCGGGCATACTTTACGACCCTGTACGATGTCAACGTCACACACGGCACCATTGTGGACGGAACCGGCGACACCGGCACATCCCAAAAGATCGTGAAGCCGGGCCAGCTGGTCACCGTCCGAGCCGAAAGCACGGAGGAAAACCCCTTCCTGCAGTGGACGTATACCGGCAAAGCACCCGTAGAGCCGGATGACGGCTGGCCGGAAGGCGGCTGGCAGACCAGCCCGGAGTTCACCTTTAAGATGCCTTACGGCAATGTGACGCTGGACGCACAGCGGGACCAGCTGTACAAGGTATCCATCAACGACAGTCTGGGCAGTGTGACCATCAACGGCGAACCACGCAGCAGCCTTTGGGTCAAGGAAGGCGAGACGGTGACAGTGGCTACCACCCTGAAAGACGGCTACTGGATGGAGTTTACGGAGTGGACCGCGCAGGACGGCAGTACCACGCCGGTGGAGCCGGACGAGGGCTGGCAGACCAGCACAGCCTTTACCTTTAAAATGCCCAATGGCCCGGTGGAACTGGTCGCTCAGTGGTCGGCCAGCCCGGTGGCCCGGCCTGACCCGGACGAACCTCTTGATGAAGACTTCGGCGTAGAACCTGCACCCATGGATACCACAGGCGGTACCATTGCCGCCGTGGCCGTGGGCGGTGCAGCCATCTGGGGCGGCTACGAGATCGCCACCCGCGTGATCCTGCACAGCCTCCTGCCCGAGGGCGCAGCCATTCCGGCAAACCGCGGCCAGCTGGCCCTGCTGGTGTGGAACACCGCAGGCAGGCCCGAACCCGCAGGCGCACCCGCCTTTGCGGATGTGGCCGACCCCGATATGGCTAAGGCCGCACAGTGGTGCACCGAGCAGGGCACCATGGCTGCCAAGGGCGACCGCTTTGAACCCGAAGGCTGGACCCCGAAGTTCAAGGTGATCGAAGTGTGGAACAAGGCGTTCCCCGCAGCCTGATGCCGGCAGTGTGGATGCCGTGCTCGGTTCGGACCTTTTCCGTGAAAATGGGGCTGTTGCAAAATAGCTCTCTGAAAAAAACATGAACAAAACCCGGAACCTTTTCTCAGCCAAAACGGCTCAAAAAGGGTTCCGGGTTTTTGATGTTATGCTGTTTCCGCCTTATCCGTTCCACCCTCTGGCAGAGGGGTCCAGCATTTCGGCGGCAGAGTAAATGAGGGCGTTGCAGATGGCTGCAGCCACATTGCTGCCGCCCTTGCGGCCCATGGCGGCGATGGCAGGCACGCCGTATCGCTCGCAGGCGGCAAACAGCACTTCCTTGCTTTCCACCACATTCACAAACCCCACCGGCACGCCAATGACCAGTGCAGGCCGCAGACCGGCTTCCATTTCCTCCGCAATGGTCAAAAGGGCCGTGGGCGCATTGCCAATGGCCAGAATGGCCCCCGGGTGCTCCCGGGCAGCGCGGTGCATGGCGGCAACGGCACGGGTGGTGCCCGCCTGCTTTGCGGCTTCGGCCACAGCGGGGTCTGCCATGTAGCAGATGGCTTCACCGTTCAGTTTTTTCAGGCCCGGCTTTGTGATGCCCGCCAGCGCCATATTGGTGTCGGTAACGATGAAAGCACCCGCGTGCAGGGCCTTGACTGCGGCTTCCACCGCGCCGGGCGTAAAGCGCAGATTTTTGGCATAGTCGAAATCCGCGGTGGTGTGGATGACCCGCTTGACCACCGCAGCCGTCTCCGGCGGCGGGGTCAGGCCCAGCTCGTCCAGTTCCCTTGTGATAATGGAGATGCTCGTCCGTTCAATGTCGGCGGGCAGATGATGCTGCGGTGTCATGTGTTGTCTCCTTTTTGCATTCCCATGGCGGCATAGATAGCGGGCATATCCAGTGCCGCGCGCACACCATCGGCAAGCAGATCAAACTGCTGCTGACGGTACTGCTCCATGGGGATAAGCTCGGCCCCGGCCGGATCGATGCCCTTCCGTTTGCACAAAAATGCGGTCAGTTTTTCGGTCAGTTCGCCGGTGTCGAACAGGCCGTGCAGGTAGGTACCGAATACACCGTCCTGCACACAGCCCTCCGGCGTGCCGTCTGCAAGGATGCAGAACGCACTGCCCCGCACCTCGGTGCGGCCTGCGTGGATCTCGTAGCCCGTCAGCTTTGCGCCTGCAAAGGGTTCTGTGGTCACACAGGCTGCGGTCTGGGTCAGGTGCTTTTCGGTGCCGAACACCGTCGTGGTGGGCAGCAGGCCAAGGCCCCGCAGGGTGCAGGGGGTGCCGCTCTCCTCCCCTGCCGGGTCGCAGAGCTGTTCGCCCAGCATCTGATAGCCGCCGCACACGCCCAGCACCGGCGTACCGGCTGCCGAAAGCCTGAGCACCGCCGCTTCCAGTCCGCTTTCCCTCAGCCAGCGCAGGTCGTCCATGGTGTTCTTGGTTCCGGGCAGGATGACGAGATCCGGTGCACCCAGCTGGCGGGTGCGCTGCACATACCGCACGCCCAGCAGCGGGTGCTGTTCCAGCGGGATAAAGTCGGTGAAGTTGGACACATGCGGCAGGCGCAGGATGGCGATATCCAGCGGCTTGACCGCGCTTTTTGCTTCCAGACGATCCGAGAGAGAATCCTCGTCCTCGATCTCCACCCGCAAGTACGGCACTACGCCCAGCACGGGCAGCTGCGTTTTTTCTTCCAGCATGGCAAGGCCGGGCCGCAGGATCTCCACATCGCCCCGGAACTTGTTGATGATGAGGCCCCTGATGCGGGCACGCTCGTCGGCTTCCAGCAGCTCCACAGTGCCGTACAGCTGGGCGAATACGCCGCCCCGGTCGATATCGCCCGCCAGCAGCACCGGCGCATCCACCAGCTTTGCAAGGCCCATGTTCACGATATCGTCGGCTTTCAGGTTGATCTCCGCCGGGCTGCCCGCGCCTTCGATCACGATAATGTCGTTCTCGGCGGCAAGGCTGTTGTAGGCTTCCAGAATGTCCGGGATAAGGCTGCGCTTCATTTTAAAGTAGGCGGCGGCAGACATCTGGCCCCGGGCCTTGCCGTTCACGATCACCTGACTGCCCACATCGCTGCTGGGCTTGAGCAGGATGGGGTTCATGCGCACATCCGGCTCCACGCCTGCAGCCTGTGCCTGCACCACCTGAGCACGGCCCATCTCTGCACCGTTGCGGGTGACGAAGCTGTTCAGGGCCATGTTCTGGCTTTTGAAAGGGGCCACGCGGTAGCCATCCTGCGCAAAGATGCGGCACAGCGCCGCGCACAGCAGGCTTTTGCCCGCACCGCTCATGGTGCCCTGCACCATAATGCATTTTGCCTTGCTCATTGCGCCACCTCCGGCAGGGTTTCGGCCAGCAGTGCAAGCAGCTGCCGGTTCTCGTTTTCTGTGCGCACGGCGGTGCGGTACCAGCTGGCATCAAGGCCCGGATAGTTGCCGCAGCTGCGCAGTACCGCACCCTTGCGGCGCAGCGCTTCGCCCAGCGCTTCCGGCGCGCGGAACAGCAGATAGTTAGCCCGGCCCCCGATCACCCGCAGGCCCAGCGCCCGCAGGCCGTCTGCCAGCACAGGCCGCTGTGCTTCGATCAATGCACGCACCTTCGCCACATATTCCGTCTCGTCCAGCGCAGCAATGCCCGCCGCCTGTGCCAGACTGGAAACCGCCCACGGCTGGCCCGCTGCCCGCATCCAGGCAAGCAGCTCTGTATCAGAGCACAGGCAATAGCCCAGACGCACGCCTGCCATGCCGTAAAGCTTGGTGAAGGCTTTTAAAATAATCAGTTTTTTGCTGTTTTTCAGCAGATGCTTTGCCGAAAGGCCTTCGCCCTCCGGCAGAAAATCCAGAAAGCATTCGTCCACGGCCAGCACCGCACCCACGGCTTCGCATCTGCGCAGCAGCGCTTCCACAAGGGCAGGCTCTGCCAGCTGGCCGGTGGGGTTGTTGGGCTGACAGAGGAACACCATATTTGTACCCGGGTGCACCGCGTTCAGGAGATTCTTCGTCACCGCAAAATCGTTTTCTTCCCGCAAAAAATGCCGTTCCACCGTGCAGCCTGCCGTTTCAAGGGCGGTGGCATACTCGGCAAAGGTGGGGGCCGTTACCAGTGCAGTGCGGGGCTTTGCAGCCAGCGCCAGCCGGAAGATGAGGTCTGCCGCGCCGTTGCCGCACAGCAGCCATTCGGCGGGCACTCCCTCAGCCACCGCCAGTTTTTCACGCAGGGCCCGGCACAGCGGGTCGGGGTAGCGGTCGGCCGTGGCAAGCGCTGCCGTAATGGCCTTTGCCACCCCTTCCGGCAGGCCCAGCGGGCTGACATTGGCCGAAAAATCCAGCGGGTCGCGGCCAAACTCGGCGCGATAGCCCGCCCAGTCGCCGCCATGGGTCAGTGTTTGCATAGGTTCTCCTTTGTGCTTTTGGACAAGCAGCCTCGCCCTCTCAGGCTCACATTCGTTCGCCAGCTCTCCCAAAGGGAGAGCCCTTGGCAAAGAGGTAAAGTTTGCGTGGACTGCCAAGGCCTCCCACTTTGGGGGAGGTGGCATTGCGAAGCAATGACGGAGAGGGCAAGCATGCTAATGGCCGCCCGATGACAAATCGGAAATACCGTCTTCACAAAATTCCCCGTATTGCTGCACCCCATGCCAGCGCAAAGCCGCTTGCCACATACATCATGCGGTTGGCGCGCAGGATGTCCTGCGGCTCAATGGGGCGCAGGGCATCACCGATGGTGGGCTTGGGGTAATATTCGCCAAAATAGTAAGCCGGGCCGGCCAGCTGCACGCCCAGTGCACCGGCGCAGGCGCTTTCGGTCTGGGCGCTGTTGGGGCTGGCGTGGTTGCGCCGGTCCCGCCGCCAGATGCGCCATGCGCCCTTGGCATCGTTACCGGTAAAGGCCGCAGCGGCCACCCACAAAAGGGCGGCAATGCGGCTGGGGATGTAGTTTGCAAGGTCGTCCAGCTTCGCGGCTGCGCGGCCAAAGTAAAGATACTTCTCGTTTTTGTAGCCCAGCATGCTGTCCATGGTATTGATAGCCTTGTAGGTCAGCGCCAGCGGTGCCCCGCCGATGAGCATATACAGCAGCGGCGCAATGACGCCGTCGCTGGCATTTTCGGCCACCGTTTCCACCGCAGCTTTGGTCACACCCTCTGCGGTCAGGTTCTGGGTGTCGCGGCCCACGATGCGGCTCACGGCTTTGCGGGCGGCGGGCAGGTCGTTCCGGACCAGCTCGTTATACACATTTGTGCTCTCCTGCGCAAGGCCCCTTGCCGCCAGCGCCTGCCCGCACCAGAACATCTGCACCGCAAGGCCCAGCCACGGGCTGAGCTTTGCCGCCGCCAGACACACAAGGCTCGTGACCAGAAAGGTACCCACCGGCAGGCAGAACGCCGTCACGGCACCGCCCAGCAGCTCGCCCTGCGGGGTGCCGGGCAGGCGGGCGCGCAGGAACTTTTCCAGCCGGGAGATGCATCTTCCCATAAGCACCACCGGGTGCGGCAGCCACGCCGGGTCGCCGAAGAGCGCGTCCAGCACAAAACCGCCGACAACTGCCTGAAGGATCATGCCCTGCTCTCCTTTGTGTACTGGACGGTCTTTACGAGATGCAGCAGATGCTTTTCCGTCCAGTCCTTTGCATCCAGCACAAAGCCGCCCGCGTTGGGTCCGCACCATGCGTAATAGTCCCTGTGGGGGACGGCAAACCGCTCCATGGCGGCCATCTGGGTGCCGCCGTGGGCCAGAATGACCAGCCGTTCTTCGCCTGCGGCAAGGGCTTTATCGATCAGCTCTGCCACGGTGCGGCAGATGCGGTCTGAAAAATCCGTCTTGCGCTCTCCATCCGGGCAGGGGCTTTCGCAGTTGGCCTTCACCCATGCCTGATACTCGGGGTCCTTTTCCATCTCGATGAAATTGCGGCCCTCAAAGCTGCCAAAGCACATCTCTTTCAGGCCGTCCACCGGCACAAGCTTTGCCTCCGGGAACAGGATGCGCGCCGTCTGGCTGGTGCGCTGCAAGGTGGAAACATAAACCACATCGGGGTCAAAATCTGCCCGGCGCAGCTGGGCAGCGCCTTCGGGTGAGAGCGGGATGTCGCGCTGGCCCTGATAACGCTTCTGGGCGTTGTATTCCGTCTGGCCATGACGCAGAAGATAGATCAGCATTGAGGTAATTCTCCTTTCAAAACCGTTGGGATGCCGCAGAACATCTGCACAACGCACTCTGCCCGTGCGGCCAGCAGGCAGGCAAGCCTGCCCGCCGCCTCGCGGTCTGCGCGCTGTTTGACATCCATCGGCACAACACCGCCGCCTACCTCGGTGGCGATGAGGATATCGTATTCATGGGCAAGCTTGTCTGCCAAGGCAGGCAGGTCGGCGGCATCGGCAGCCAATACCTGCACGTCCGAAAGACGCTTGCCGGGAAGTGTTTGCGCAAAGGTGCGCTTGCCGCCGTAGAGCGGCCCGGTAATAAAGATCATAGCAGCCCTCCCCACTGGCAGGCACACAGCGCCGCCAGCATCCAGAGCTCGGCCTTTTGCAAAAACCACCCGGCAAGGTCGCCGGTGATGCCGCCGAACTGCTTCCGGCTCACGGCATGGTAGCGCCAGAGCACCGCCAGCGCTGCCAGCACCAGCGCCCAGCCGCCCA
>ERZ772893.3839-NODE-3839-length-10134-cov-53.786090_pt1 | contig 10134 bp, 10 predicted proteins | sample MGYA00511482_ERZ772893 | MGnify/ENA primary metagenome ERZ772893 (study PRJEB29015, sample SAMEA2737687) | human gut metagenome | biome: human gut; feature: human-associated habitat; material: faeces | place: China | collected 2012 ...
GCAGCCGCCGGAGCGGTGCTTAAGCCGCAAGGCGGGAATTGTGCGGTGTTGCCTTAGCGCACTTGACCGACCGGTCGGTCGGTTTTTCGCTGTTATTATAGCACCGCGGAAAATCATTGTAAAGAGGAGATAAAGATTCCGTCCGTGCGGTACAGTTTGCCGCAAAAGCGGCAAAAATCGCCGCCAGCCTTGCTTTTTCGGCCCCAATCATGTAAACTGTTCATCATAAGTTTACAGTTATACGGTGCAGCTGAAAAAGCGAACATTCAGTCGGTTTCCTTGTTTTCCGCTGCACCCTGGGTAAGGAAGGGCGTTTTGCATGGGGATCGTTGTCATCGGCGCAGTTTTTGTTGATATCAAGGGGTACCCCCTTGCCACCTATATTCCGGGCGGGCGCAACGCCGGGCGGGTAGAACAGGTACACGGCGGTGTGTGCCGCAATGTGGCGGAGGATATCGCCAACGTGGAGCTGCGCCCCACCTTTGTAAGCCTGGTGGATGACACTGGCACAGGGCAGGATGTTATTGATAAACTGGCGCGCCACAAGGTGAACACCCGCTATATCCAGCGCGTGCCGGACGGCATGGGCACCTGGCTGGCTGTGTTCAATAATGAGGGCGATGTGGTGGCCGCCATCTCCAAGCGGCCGGACACCAATCCCCTGACCGACCTGCTGGCCGAAAAAGGCGATGAAATTTTTAAGGACTGCGATGGCATTGCCATTGAACTTGATCTGGAAAAAGACACTGTAAAGCAGGTCTTGTATTTTGCACAGAAATACCACAAAAAGGTATATGCCGCGGTTTCCAACATGAGCATTGCCATGGAGCGGCGTGACTTTTTGCAGCAAATCGACTGTTTTGTCTGCAACCAGCAGGAAGCGGGGATCCTCTTTTCTGACGAATACGACCATATGGGGCCGGAGGAAATGTGCCGCACGCTGGCCGCTAATGTAGGCAGCGCCCGCATCCCCTGCATGGTTGTTACCATGGGGGACAAAGGCGCGGTGTACGCCTGCGCGGATGGCGAAAGTGGCATTGTACCCGCCAAAAAGGTAAACGTGATCGATACCACCGGCGCAGGCGATGCGTTCTTTGCCGGTACGGTCATTGGCCGCGCTTATGGCAAAACGATGGCGGAAGCCTGCAGCATTGGCAGCCGGCTGGCGGCTTCGGTCATCTGCACCGCCGAAAATGTCTGCCCGCGGTTCCGCCCGCAGGAGTTCGGGCTGGATGTTCCGGTTGTGGATTGAGCGCCGTTTCAGCAGGCCGGTCACAGCCGCCGGATTCTTCTGGTGTTGGCTGGGACCCTGGCCTTGCCGGCATCGGCGGTCGGGCAGTATCTCCATGATTATTGCCACACCGATTGAGGCACCGGACCAGAGCGAAAGCCGTTTCTTCTCCCACTATGACCCCAAAACCGTTGAGTGGTTCATGTCGATCCTTTGATGAATCTCTTTGCATGACAGCATAATGCAAAGGCAATACCGCATAATTCTAAGTGCCTATACGGCGAGCGAGGTGCGGCAGATGCTAAGCCAAAAGCGCAGATAATACTGGATGTCTTATCGAGCATTTTGGCAACGCAGATGCCGTGCCGCAGCCGCCGGAGCGGTGCTTAAGCCGTCAGGCGGGAATTGTGCGGTGTTGCCCAAAGAATAAACAAGCCCCCGGCAAGTTTACAGCGTATGAACAGTGCTCCGCTGCCTGCCGGGGGCTTGCTTCATTCTATATCCCTGTTAAAATGTCAGCCGCATCTGGTTCCACGCCACATTGCCGTGGGTGGATTGGGAAACACCCTCGTTAACAAAGCCAAATTTGGCGTAATAGTGTACTAGTTTGTCCTTACAGGTCAGTACCAGACCCTTGCGGCCCTGCTGGCGGGTATCGGCAATGGCGCGGTTCAGCAGCTGGGCTGCCAGACCGTGTTTGCGGTACTCTGGCCGGGTCACCACGCCAAAAATCATCTGCCATGCGCCGGTTTCGCTGTGCAGAGCGGCATTTTCGTATAGATCATCGGTCAGATCGGGCTGGTCTGTCACCATGCCGTCCACAAAAGAAATCAGCGTTTCACCGTCAAACATCAGCCAAAAGTGTCCGGCATAAGCCTGCAGACGGTCCCTGAACTGCTGTTCCGGCGCGGCTTCCGCTGCGGGGAAGCAGAGGGCCTCCACCTCCGCCAGCGCGGCGGCATCGGCGGGGACTGCGGTGCGTATCAACATAAAAAACATCCACCTTTCGGGGAAAAATCGGGGGGCGTTCCTGTGCCCCGTTCCGCCGGTCAATCCGGCCGGGCGCAAACGGCATGGCCCTTTGCTGTAAGCCATTATCCCATACCCCCGTCCAAATTGCAAGCGGGGTTTGACAGGCGTGTGCGGGAGCGGTATCCTTAAGGCAACACCGCACAATTCCCGCCTTGCGGCTTAAGCACCGCTCCGGCAGCTGCGGCACGGCATCTGCGTTGCCAAAATGCTCGATAAGACATCCAGTATTATCTGCGCTTTTGGCTTGGCATCTGCCGCACCTCGCTCGCCGTATCGGCACTTAGAATTATGCGGTATTGCCTTAAAGTGTAACGGATGACCGCCCCTGTAGGCAAAGGAGTGTATTGTATTATGACCTGCCGCGTTCTGCGCATTGATGAACAGCTGTATGGCTGTGAGGAGCTGCCTGCCGGGCAGCCGGTGCTGTGTGATGTTCTGCTGGCCGATGCCGCCGGTACCCAGCGGGTGCTTCCCTACCCCGATGAAGCCCTGACTGCCCAGAACATCCAGGAGGGCGATACCGTTGCCCTGCTGCCGGACGGCACGCTGAAAAAACTAAGGTGTATCTGACACCCTAGGGTAAACCCGCACTTTGCAAAAGATTCACCGTAACTTTACATCGGTATGGTTGCAGCCCGCAGCCAAATGGCCTATACTGAAATTAAGAACCAACAGGAAAGTGTGGATCACTATGACCTACCATGACATCAAACACAATGCCGAAGTAAACGAGCTGCTGAAAAAGGGCAACCAGAATTTGGGACTTTTGGGCTTTACCGACCATTCGCAGGCGCACTGCATCCATGTGGCGGAAACCGCTGCGCACATCCTGAAAAAGTTTGACTACAGCGCCCATGATATTGAGCTTGCTAAAATTGCCGGGTACATGCACGATATCGGCAACGCCATCAACCGCACCCACCACGCGGAATACGGCGGCCTGCTGGCCAACGAGATTTTGAAGCAGTATGATTTGAGCGTTGCGGACCGCATTACCATTGTTTCGGCCATTTCCAACCATGACGAATCCACCGGCGGCGCGGTGGACCCCATTTCGGCTGCGCTGATTATTGGCGACAAAACTGATGTACGCCGCAGCCGCGTGCGGGAAAAGCCCAAAGCCAGCTTTGACATCCACGACCGGGTCAACTATGCCGTAACGGACCAGACATTAAAGATCAACACCGACAAAAAGGTCATCTCGCTGAATCTGCAGATCGACACGGACATCTGCTCGATGTACGAATATTTCGAAATTTTCCTGAACCGCATGCTGATGTGCCGCGGCGCCGCTGACCTGCTGGGCGCCACCTTTAAGCTGACGGCCAACGGGGCGAAAGTGTTGTAAAATTATAATCCTGTATCAAAAAGCTCAGGCTGTTTCCTGTTGGGGGCAGCCTGAGTTTTTATACCATGGAAAATCCTTCCGCCGTTTTACAGATTCAGCATATACGTTTCCATTTGCATCGTCCTTACCGCCGCTCTTCATGATTCTGCCGGAACAAACGGCAATTCAATGTTTTCCTCGTCCACAGGCGGGGTTTGGGTTGCGCTGGGGGGCGGGGTTTCTGTCGGTTCCTTCGTGTTGTCCGCCGGTTCGCCGTCACCATTTTCTGCGGGCGCGGCACTGGCGGTGGGCTGACCGGCGGCGTTCAGCACCGGTGTTTTTTTCGTTGCGGGCTTCTGGGTCGGCTTGGGGGCAGTTGTCTGCTGCGGGACAGTAGTTGCCGTGGGCTGCGGTTCAGCCGTCGCGGCGGGCTGCGGCGTGGGCTCTGCCGGGACGGCATCATTCGTTTCCACCTGCCAGGTCGGCTCCGGGGTTGGCTGGGTACCTGCCTGCGGCCGGTGCAGTGCAAAGGCAGCGGCAAGCACCACGGCAGCCACCACAACGGCCAGGACTATTTTTTTCTTCATTGCTGTTTTCCTTTTTATATTTGGGGGCGTTGCGGCATCAGCCTGCCACGCTGTAACGCTGTGCGGCGGTGGTCAGGTCATCCAGCGCGCGAAGCAGGTTCAGCAGCGGCAGCTGGCTTTCATCCACCGCTGCCAGCGCGCGGACCATATCGCCATAGCTGAACACCCCATAGCGCAGGATGCACAGGTCCGCCCCGTTTTGCCGCATGGCAACCACCGGCATGGCATCCGCGCGGCGGAACGCAATGGCCGGTGTAACGACATAATATACCTTTTTGCCGTCAAAGCGGGTGTTGGTATCCACGGGCTGCAATTCGGTTTCGGGCTCACCCGCGTTCCAGGCAAAAGTAAAAGTGCATTCCGCGCCGTCCGGCACCATAAAATAGTGGCGGATCTGGATAACGGGCTCCAGCAGCAGGCTGCTGCCGTAATAATCATCGGTCTGGGTGCCGCTGCTTTCAAACTGGTAGCTGCCCCAGTTGGCCGTGGAGTTTGGCTCCGCGGTGCCGGCTAACGCATCGGTCCGGTAGCCAAAGTACAGCTGCGCTTTGCCGCCATACACCAGCAGGGTGCCGGCCAGCTCCTTTGCCTGTTGGGGATAATCGTGTTCCAGCAGGTAGTTCAGGTAATCCTTTACGGTGTAAGTATAAACCGGGCCATATTTACCGTTTACCACCATCCGGGCTTCAATATCATCCGTCAGTTGTTTGGCGGCCACCTGGCAAGGGAAAGCGGTGCAGCTTTTGCCGTTTACTTCCACCTGCTTTGCATCTGCCACTGCCACCTGTGTTACGGTGGAATCCGGCAGGGTAAACTGCATGGCGGCATCCTGCGGGGTATCTTCCGGCAGGGTAACGTAAAAATAAATTGTGACTGTCTCCCCCAGGCTCAGGCTGTAGCCTTCCAGATACTCGCCGGTCTGGGCGGTTTCCGGGGTGGCGGGATCCTGCGGCGGCGGAGTTAGCACGGCAGGGTCAGGCCGGCCGGTTTCGGGGGTGCTCTGCGGCGGATCCGCCCAGGGGATATCCTCATCCGTTTCGCTCACCTGCGTCTGGATGCTGGCCGTATTTTCCTCTGCCAGCGCGGCGGCAGGCAGCGCGGCACACAGCACCACCGCCGCCAGCAAAGCCAGCAGGCGCTGGGGCCAGCTTTTTTGTTTTGTATGGTTCAAACTCAAGGTGTTTCCTTCCTGTTTTTTGTTTTATCTTCTCTTTTTTATCCCGCTAAAGGCATCATCCCTGGTTTTTGGCCAGCAGCGCTGCTCCAATCACCCCGGCGCGGTAGCCGAGGGTGCAGGTGGTAATGCGGGTGTGCTTTTGGGCGTAAGCATTGCCAAAAACCATTGGTCCCACCGCGGCGCGCAGGGGAGCCAGCAGGTTCTCCCCCTGGTTGGCCACCCCGCCGGACAGACCGATCACTTCCGGGAAGAAGATGTTGATCATGTTGGCAACGCCCACCGCAAGGTAATGAATGTACTGTTCCACCACGGCTTTGCCTGCGGCATCGCCCTGGGCGGCGGCATCAAAGGCGGTGCGGCCATTTACCCCGCCGCTTTGGGCGGCTATGCCATGCAGGGCGCTTTCGGGGTGGGCTGCCATGGCTTCTTTGGTCATGCGGATCAGGGCGGTGGCACTGGCCAGGCTTTCCAGGCAGCCGGGGCGGCCACAGGTGCAGCGCGGGGCATCCGGGGTGTCCAGAATAACCATGTGCCCCGGCTCCGCCGCTGCGCCGGTGTAACCGGTCAGCAGTTTGCCGCCCAGCACCACACCGCCGCCCACGCCGGTACCCAGCGTAATGATCACCGCGCTTTCGGCTCCTTTGGCGCAGCCCGCCAGTGCTTCGCCCAAAGCGGCGGCGTTGGCATCGTTGGCAAGAGCAACCGGCAGGTCGGTTTTGGCGCGCAGATAATCCCCCATGGCAAAATCATGCCAGCCCAGATTGTTGGAGTAGCGCACGATGCCGCCATCCACCGTGCCGGGGCAGCCAACACCAATACCCGCTACCTGCTGGCCCTGTGCCAGCTGATTGCAGAGGGCTGCAATATCATCGCACACGGCCTCGGCCGGGCGCGGCAGTTTGGTTGGGGTGCTCGCTTCCTTTATGATAGCACCGTCTGCATCCACAAGCGCAGCTTTGATATTGGTTCCACCAAGGTCCACACCCAGATAATACATGATTGCAGCCTCCTGTACATAACATTTTTTTCAGTGTAGCAGATTGCCCGCCCCGGCGCAAGAATCTGTAGACAAAAAAGCATCCAAAAGTAAACCCGGCACTACCCACTGCTCTTTTGTCGGGTCGTGCCGGTTGGATTTTATTTTTTAGGCAATACCGCATAATTCTAAGTGCCGATACGGCGAGCGAGGTGCGGCAGATGCTAAGCCAAAAGCGCAGATAATACTTTGTGTATTATCGAGTATTTTGGCAACGCAGATGCCGTGCCGCAGCTGCCAGAGCGGTGCTTAAGCCGCAAGGCGGGAATTGTGCGGTGTTGCCTTTATTAGTGGCTGCTCATCCGTTCAGTTTGGCGTACTCTTCGTCGGTAACGGGCTCACACCATTCGTTGCTGCAATCTTCGCCGGGAACTTCCACAGCAATGTGGCTGAACCAGCTGTCGGCCTTGGCACCGTGCCAGTGCTTGACGTTGGCCGGGATGGTGATCACGGTGCCGGGGGTCAGGCTGACAGCGGGTTTGCCTTCTTCCTGGTACCAGCCTTCGCCTGCGGTGCAAACCAGCAGCTGGCCGCCGCCCTTGGCCGCGTGGTGGATATGCCAGTTGTTGCGGCAGCCGGGCTCAAAGGTAACGTTGGCCAAAAACAGGCCGGTTTTAGGGTCGGTCAGCGGGTTCAGGAACGACTGGCCAATGAAAAACTTGGCATAAGCGGTGTTTGCGGCACCGGTTCCAAAAACATTCTGCTGCTCAAATTCATGTTTATCCATGCACTTCATACTTGTTGCCTCCTGTTTTTCTGTGTCCCCGCCCTGTTGTGCTTGACGCTGCGGCGCTGGGATACTATGTGACCGCTATATTTTTTCAAAACCCCTTATCGAAAAAAACTGCCCGCACAACGGCTTATCATACCGTGTACGGGCAGTTGATTTATAATTATCTACTTTTCTCTCAGGTCTGGGTCGATAAACGCAACCCCACCTGGTACCCCAGCAGGGTGCGGGTTTCCACCGGCTGATGGCGGATGAGGGAAAGCAGCTGCTGTGCGGTACGGCGGCCCAGCTGTTCGGCATCAAAAGAGACCGCCGTGATCTGTGGCGTACACCCCTGCAGCGCTTCGTCGTCATACAGGGAGGCAAGACGGATATCCTGCGGCACGCGCAGGTTCAGCTGTCTCAGGGTGTTCAAAGCCAGCTGGGCAACCTGGTCATCCATGCACAGGATGCAGTCCGCCCCACGCTGTACCGCGAGCTCCACAGCGCTGGTGCGTAGATCGTCGCTTTCCAGCTCCAAAAACAACAGGCTCTCATCAATCTTGCAGCAGGCGCGGTCATGCGCCTGCTTATAGCCTTCCAGGCGGGACTGGTTGACGGTGTACAGCATGGATCCGCCCAGCAAAGCAATGCGGCGCAGGCCCTTCATCAGCAGCAGGCTGACCAGCTCGCGGCAGCCGCCCACCTGATCATGGTCCACCGAGATGACATCCTGGTCAGCCGGGCGGCCAATGGCAACAAAGGGGATGCCGCTTTTTTTCAGCATGGGGATCAGCGGATCACGCTCCAGCGTGCGGGCCAGAATCACGCCATCGATCTTGCGGTTGACCAGTAGACGCTGCATCGGGCTTGTTTCCTGCTCGCCCACCATCGTCATCAGCACATCATAATCATTGCGGGCGGCAATATCGTACACGGCGCTGACGGTTTTGCGCAAAAATGGTGCGGCAAGGTTGCCGAACTGGCGCGAGAACACCAGTGAGATATTATAAGACTGCTGGGTTACCAACCCGCGTGCCAGCATATTGGGCACATAGTTTTTCTCTTTGGCGTACTGGACCACGCGGGCGCGGGTCGCTTCGCTGACACGGCCATTGCCCGAAAGGGCACGGGATACCGTTGTCTTGGACACGCCAAGGTCTTCAGCCATCTGGCTGATGTCAATTTTTTTTTCTCCTTCTGTCTGTTTACGGCGCGGCATGGGTTTACTCCTGTTAACGTTTGCTTCTATAAGATCTTCTTTCTGTCCTTGCCGGTTTTCCGCCCCACGGGCAGTTCCCAGGGTACTGTTCCAGAAACCAGTCCCCCACCCCGGCCATTCCCTACTTGGTTAATAGGCTTAACATATTATACCACATTTCCCTGGATCATGGTAGCCCCTTGTGCAAAGAAAGCAAAGAACACGCTACCCCAGTATGGGGTCATTATATCATTCCTGGCTCTGTTTTTCAACCGATTTCTGACTCTGTTTCCGTTTTCCAGTGTGTTTTATAACCTGGTAAAGTTTTCTCATTTTGTCCGTATCCTGCTCAGTCATCGTACCTGCGCCAAATTGGGCGGCTTGGGCCAATGCCAGCAGAGCTTCGGCATCCTGGGGTTCAAGGGTGGGGACACAACTTTGCAAAAATGCGGCAAACTCCGGCGCATCGGATGGTGTATCCGGCGGCAGGCCGCGGCGCACCAAAAGGCGGTAGATGCTGCCAAACACGGCCAGCACCCGCGCGTTGCAGCTGCCCCGGCCATACCCCATGGCATGGCGGCGGGCCAGCACCAGCAGCACCACAGCAGCCAACAGGCAACCCCCCAGCAACGCCGCCAAAACCAGCCTGCTGTGGGGCACGATGGTGGCTGCGGGTTCGTTTGCGCTGTTCTCCCCTGCTGCGGGGGCAGTGTCTTGACCTTGAGTTTCGGGCAGCGGGTCGGTGCGCAGGTCGGCCTGTTGGGCGCTGACCAGCACGCCGGGGGTCATCTCCATGGGGGTCCAGCCCTGGCCGGAAATGTACACCTCCGCCCAGGCGTGGGCGTTATCGTCCTGCAAAATGGCGTGCCAGCTGCCGTCCTCCTGTTGGGTAAACAGGCTTTGCGGCGCGGCATAGCCCACCACATAGCGCGCAGGCAGCCCGAACATGCGGAACATAACCACCGCCGCCGAAGCAAACTGCACACTGTACCCCTGTTTGGATTCCGTTAAAAAGTAACGGATGGGGTCGGCCCCCTCCGGCGGCTGGGGAGCGCTGGCGTTATACTGGTAGTTGGTGTTCAGGTAGGCGCGGATGTAATCGCCAATGTCCGCAGCTTCGGTCAGCTTCTGGTCCTTTTTGGCTTCATCGCACAGGGCTTGCAGCTCGTCATAGCCGTCCGGCACGGCGGTGTAGCGGCTGGCGGCGTAAGCGGCATAGGATGCTTCCATCCGGTCCAGCACGCTGGGGTCGGCATCGGCGCGGGCTTCCAGCTGGGTTTGGGCGGTATCCCGCGGGTAATACAGGAACACATCGTCCTGCGCGGTCTGGCCCGCGGCGGCGCCATCGCCCTGGATGGTGTAATAATCGCCCCAGTAGGCGTTGTACGGTGCATAGGTGTACTGGGTATCGGCGTGGATGCGCTCCACCGTCAGCGTCTGGGGCTGGGCGGTGCCGTCATAGGCGGTGCGCAAAAACGGCAGGCTTGCAATGGTCAGCCGGGCGTTATCCTCGGTTTTCCAGTTCATAGCGGCGCTGTCAAAGGCATCGGCATCAGGGGCCTGCCAGGTGGTGCCGTCATAACTGCCGCCGATAAATCCCCGCAGGTATACGGTTTCTTCGGGTTTGTCGCTGGCGGTCAGGGCCAGATCCGTCACTCCGCTGACCTGGATACCCCCGCCCTGATTCAAGGCGCCATCCGCCACACCACCGGCAGCGGCTTCTACCTGAATGTTCAGCCTGCCGCCGCTGACCCGCGGCAGCCAGGTAATGGCGGTGCTCAGCGCGGCGGATTCCACCCGCTGGGCCGCGGGCTGCAGCCAGCCAAGGGGAACC
>ERZ772893.3842-NODE-3842-length-10130-cov-10.022531_pt1 | contig 10130 bp, 8 predicted proteins | sample MGYA00511482_ERZ772893 | MGnify/ENA primary metagenome ERZ772893 (study PRJEB29015, sample SAMEA2737687) | human gut metagenome | biome: human gut; feature: human-associated habitat; material: faeces | place: China | collected 2012 ...
GCACAGGCCGTGCCCGCACAGCCGCTGGAAGAGTTGCAGGCCCGGCAGACCCGGCTCACCGCTGCCCGGAGCACCCTGCGTGAGCAGGAACAGCAGCTGGCAGCACAGCTGCTGCCCAACTGCGCTGCGGCAGAAAAATACCGCACCGCTGCCGAAGCGCGCACTCAGCTTGAACAGCGCTGGCAGTGGGTGAGTGCCCTTGCCGCCACGGCGGGCGGCACCTTGACCAGCAAACAGAAGATCAAATTGGAAGCCTACATCCAGATGAACTATCTGGACCGCATCCTGCGCCACGCCAACACCCGCCTGATGCAGATGACCGCCGGGCAGTACGAGCTGGAGCGCATTGGTGCCGAGAACCAGCGCAGCCAGTCCGGCTTGGATCTTGGCATCATCGACCACTACAACGGCACCCGCCGCAGCGTCAAGACCCTTTCCGGCGGCGAAAGCTTCAAGGCATCGCTGGCGCTGGCACTGGGCCTTTCGGACGAAGTACAGAGCGCGGCAGGCGGCATCCGTCTGGACACGCTCTTCCTCGACGAGGGCTTCGGCAGTCTGGATGACGAATCGCTGGAACAGGCCATGCGCGTACTTGCAGGGCTGACCGAGGGCGACCGGCTGGTGGGCATCATCTCCCACGTAGGCGCTCTGAAAGACCGCATCGACCGACAGGTGGTGGTGCGCAAAGCCCGCACCGGCGGCTCTACCGTAGAATTGATCGTGTGAAACACCGCAGGCCTCTTTATAAGTTACATCTTTCCGGGGCATCCTATGGGCGGAGGTGATTTTCCAATGAGCTTGACACCCTTTATCCGCCACGAGATGGACGAGCAGCCCGGTGCTTCTTCCGCACCGGAAAACAGCTGCACCCGCTGCAGCCCGCCGCTGGGCAAAGAGCCGGAGGCTCCCGTCATCCTGCCGCCCGGCGACCCCACTGCCCCCGGCACACAGGTGCCGCCGCAGATCGAAACACCGGGCCAGACCCCGCACCCGGACACAAACAGCGCCCCGCAGGGTGTGCCCATGACCAACGGCACCCCGGCCGCCTGTTACCAGAAGAACGCCCGGGAATTTTTGGCCGGGGATGTGCAGACCAGCGTGATGGCCCACTATGCACCCGGACTGTTCAGCACAGACCAGCACACCCATTCCTGCCATCCGGCCCCGGACGAGGATGCTTCTCAGGTGCTGAGCCTTGTGGACTGGCGTGAGGATGCACCTTACGGCTAACAAAAATTTTTCAAATTATTTTTGCTCTACCTGTTGAAATCTGCGTCCGCTTCCCTTATTATGGTAGCAAACAAAGATAAAGGCAGGTTTTGCATCATGGCAGAGATCAAATATGAAGTTGTTCAGCGCATTGCAGTTCTCTCGGAGCGTCCCCGCGGCTGGGAGCGTCAGCTGAACCTCATCAGCTGGAACGACGGCGAACCCAAGTACGACATCCGCGACTGGTCCCCGGACGGCACCCGCATGGGCAAGGGCATTTCCCTGAGCCACGACGAAATGGCCATCCTCAAGGGCCTTCTGGACGATTTGGAGCTGTAAGCATGGGCGGCCGCGAAGAGTTTTTGCAGATCTGGCAGCAGCATGTCACCCGCCCCGGCAGCGAAAAGCTGCTGGACTGGCTGGACCATAAGACCGATTTCTTTACGGCACCGGCCTCCACCCGGTTCCACGGTGCCTGTGAGGGCGGGCTGTGTATGCACAGCCTGAACGTCTACCATGCACTGCACGATACCTTTTTTACCGAGGGCGACAGCGAGGAGACCTTTGCCATCTGTGCACTGCTGCACGATCTGTGCAAGGCCAACTACTACAAGCCCGGCACCCGCAACGTGAAAAACGAAGCCACCGGCCAGTGGGAAAAGGTGCCCAGCTACAGCGTGGAGGATCTGTTCCCCTACGGCCACGGCGAAAAGAGCGTATTCCTCATCGAGCGGTTCATGAAGCTGCGGGTCGAGGAGGCCGTTGCCATCCGCTGGCACATGGGCGGCTTTGACGATGCGGCCCGGGGCGGCTGCTTTGCCATCTCGGAAGCCTACGACAAGTATCCCCTTGCCGTCAAGCTGCACATCGCTGATCTGGAAGCCACCTATCTGATGGAGCACCGCACCAGCGCTGTGCGCTGAAAAAACAAAAATACCCGGACAGGCACAGCAGTGCGATACTGCAGCCTGTCCGGGCTTTGTTTTGTTTAATTTTTGCGCTCGGCCTTGTTCTGGTACATTTTTTCATCTGCCTGACGGATGGCCTCGGTGAGCGGATGTACACCGCACACACCGCCAACACTGGCCGAAAGCTCCAGCTCCGGGTAGCCTTCCACTCTGGCACTGGCCGCAGCCTCCCGCACGCGCTGTATCACATGTTCCCCGGGCCGGATGTGCGGCACCAGCAGCAGGAATTCATCGCCGCCATAGCGCACCAGCACATCGGTCTGGCGCAGGTTGCTCAGGATGGACTGTGCCACGCTCTGCAGGGCCTTATCGCCCACCAGATGGCCGAACCGGTCGTTGACCTCCTTGAAGTGATCCACGTCGATCATCACTACGCCTTCCACCTGTTCGCTCTCCGCAAGGAAGCACTCGAAGTACTGGCGGGAGTATGCCCCGGTCAGCGAATCCACAAAGGCGCTGCGGTCAAAGTTGGAGCCGCGGTCCAGCAGCATCCGGCGGCCGCCCATATCCAGCCAGCGTCCGTCCGAAAGCTTGGACACCATTTCCAGCACGCAGCCGCGTCCGCCCACTTCCACATACTTTGCCATGACAAAATAAGCCTGATCGTCCTTGAACTCGATCTTGTTCAGGGATTCCTTGCGGGCAAGGGCCTTACTGGAAATGCAGTTTTCGCACCGGCCCGATTTGTTCCACACCATGTGGCAGGTGCCGGGCATCTCGGTCAGTCGGCCATCCTTGCCCAGGCTCAGCACCTTGGTGCTTTCCGGGTCCACCAGACGCACAATGTCAAAAATGCCCTTCAGGCGTTCCAGCAGTGCTTCCGGCTGGTCGCTGTTCACATCGCCCAGCATCAGCTCCTGCAGGCGGGCATGGTCATCTGTGATCTGCCCCACCACGCTTACGCAGTGGCGCACACCGGCGCGGCTCCACATGGTGTGCATCACCAGCCGGTGCAGCCGGTATTCCTGATCTACCGCGATCAGCACCGGGAATGCGGCATCCGGCTCTTCCGGCGTTGCGTCTGCAATGGCATCCAGCAGCTTGCGGCGGTCCTTGCCGGAGAGAAATGTCAGGCCCATGCCCTTATCAAAGTCCAGCTTCTGGGTTCGGTTGACCGGGTCCTCGTAGCGGTTCACCACGGTCACGCTGCCGCTGAGTATATCGTAATCGAACTGAATACCGCCGCGCTGCTCAGCATAAAAAGCGGTGCGCTCCCGTTCCAGATCCAGCAGGCGCTGGGCACGATCCTCACGGGGCAGAGCTTCGCGGTGCAGGATCTCCTCCGAAAGGCGGCGGGTCTCGTGGCGGAAACCGCGGTCATACTCCGAGCGCTGCAGCTCTGTGCGCAGCAACTCCGAGGATTCTTTCAGGCATTCCATCAGCAGCGGATTGAAGCTACCGCACTCGCCGTGCAGGATCATGTCAACGGCCTTTTCGTGGCTGTAGGACTGCTTATAACAGCGCTCACTGGTCAGTGCGTCGTACACATCGGCCAGTGCCACCACCTGTGCTGCAATGGGGATCTCGTCGCCCTTGAGCCTGTCCGGGTAGCCGCCGCCGTCCCACCGCTCGTGGTGCCAGCGGCAGATAGCGTGTGCCACCTTTACCAGCGGTTCGTCCTGCCCGATGGCAAGCCCCTTCAGGATCCTGGCACCCTCGGTGGTGTGGGTCTTGATGGTGGCGTACTCTTCCTCGGTCAGGCGGCCGGGCTTGTTCAGGATCTCTTCCGGGATCATGATTTTGCCGATATCGTGCAGCGCCGATGCTGTGCTGATCAGCGAGATATCACTCTCATCCAGCTGGTAGCGGTCAGTCTTCTGCACCAGCTGATGCAGGAGCAGGCCGGTCAGGGTGCGGATGTGCAGCACATGCTGGCCGCTCTCGCTGTTGCGGAACTCCACCACATGGCTCAGAATGTTGATCATCAGCACACTGTTGTGCTCTTTTTCGTATACCTGATCGGTCACAAGGCGGGTAAGGCGCTTCTGCTTTGCGTAAAGCATGAGCGCATTCTTCACCCGGCGCAGCACCATGACCCGCTCGAACGGGCGGCGGATGTAATCGGCCACGCCCATATCATAGGAGCGCTCGACGCTTCGGGTGTCCTCTGCCGCGCTGATCACAATGACCGGGATTTCCTCCTGCCATGCATAGCACTGCATCACCCGCAGCACATCAAAGCCGTCCATTTCCGGCATGATCAGGTCCAGCAGCACCAGCGCGATATCGGTGCGTCTGCGCAGAATTTCGATCGCGCGCAGGCCGTTCTCGGCTTCCAGATATTCATAGCCCTCACCCAGAATCTCCTTGAGCATGGCGCGGTTGATCTCCGAGTCATCCACGATCAGTATTTTCTGTTTTGGTTCCATCTCAACCGCTCCTCGCTCCTGTACTTCCGGCCGCAGGGTCTTCCGTTTCCTACCGGACCACAAAAAAAGCTGCTGCAACAGCTTTGCGCTTTGCAGCAGCTTTTCATTTCACTCATATCTGCTTTTTTTGCAGATCATCCAGCTTTCCATCATGCGCCCATCATATCGTCGAACCAGTTCATCAGCTCCACCGAGAGGTGCTCCAATCTGGTCTGGGGCTTCCAGTCCGGCTGAGCAGGCTGCGGAGCCTCTGGTTCGGGCTGTGGAGGCTGTTCGGCCTCCGGTTCCGGCCGCGGACTCTGCGCTGCCGATGGTTCCGGCTGCGAGGGCGTATGTGCCGCAACCGGCACAGGCCGCACAGCTTCGGCATGGCGGGCCAGCTCCTGACGTAGCTGCTCTGCATGAGCGCTCGCGCACTCAGCCTCCTGCCGCGCCTGCTCACAGGCCGCTTCCAGCTGGGCATTTTCCTGCCGCAGCGCGGCCATCTGCCGTTCACAGGCAAACAGACGGGTCTGATAGCGCAAAATTTCCGCACTGGCCGCTGCCAGCTTTCGGTTCATCTGCTCCAGCTGGGCACACACCGCCTTGGGCGGCTCTGCCGGAGCCTTTGCTGCGGCAGACTGGGCACAGCGCTGCCGCGAACCATTGTTCTGCTGCCTGCCCTGCGCCATGGTGTCCCTCCGATCCATCCGATACGCCTGATCCGCTTATGACGGCCAGCCTTTTATCTGCGCTTGTTCAGCATGGCCATCAGCTGGTCGTAATAGCCATTATCGCTGTTGTCCTCTTCCACGGGCTTTGCAGCAGTGGGTTCCGGTGCAGCGCCGCCTGCGGCAGAAGCTGCCGGACTTGCAGTCTCGCTGCTGAACACAGCAGACGGAGTGGACTGTGCGCCGCCCATTGCATTGCTGATGCTGCTGCGCAGGTCGCTTGCGCTCTTGTTGTCAAAACCGGTAGCAACCACGGTCACACGCATCTCGTCCGAGAGGTTCTCGTCGAACGCAGTACCCCAGATGATGTTTGCATCGGGATGTGCGCTCTGGGTAATGAGACCTGCTGCGGTCTCCACATCCTCCAGACCGATGTCCGGGCTGGAAGTGATGTTGATGATCACGCCGTGTGCACCGGCAATGCTGGTCTCCAGCAGCGGAGAAGAAATAGCAGCCTTTGCGGCGTTCTCGGCCTTGCCTGCGCCCTTGGCGCTGCCCACGCCCATGTGTGCGTAGCCGGCATCCTTCATGATGGAGCGCACGTCGGCGAAGTCCAGGTTGATGAAGGCGGGCACGTTGATCAGGGCAGAGATGGACTCAACGCCCTGACGCAGCACGTTGTCGGCAGCCTGGAAGGCATTCATCAGGGTGATCTTTTCCTGGCTGATCATCTTCAGGCGCTCATTGGGAATGACGATCAGACTGTCCACATGCATGAGCAGGTTTGCAATGCCCTGCTCTGCCAGACCCATCTTGCGCTTGCCCTCAAAGGAGAAGGGCTTGGTGACGATGCCAACGGTCAGGATGCCCAGATCGTGTGCCACCTCGGCCACAACGGGTGCTGCACCGGTGCCGGTGCCGCCGCCCATACCGGCAGTGATAAACACCATCTGGGAACCCTTGAGCGCATTTGCGATCTCGTCCTTGCTCTCTTCAGCGGCGCGCTGGCCGATCTCGGGGTCTGCACCGGCACCGCGGCCCTTGGTCAGCTTGGAACCCAGCTGCACCTTGGTGGCAGCGTGGTTCTTGGCCAGAGCCTGCTGGTCGGTGTTCATTGCGATAAATTCGACGCCCTGCAGGCCGTCGCTGACCATGCGGTTGACAGCGTTGCCGCCGCCGCCGCCCACGCCGATCACCTTGATCGTCGTAACATTTTCGTCCATTTCTTCATCGAGCATGAGTGCCATAACTTTGTCCTCCATCGGATTTTATCGTAGAACTGCGCATAGCGCACAGAAATTATCTGCTTACACTTATATAACTGTATCGTATCATCTTTTTGCCCTGAATGCAAGTCAATTTTGCTTTTTTGAAGGTGTTTTTTTCTCGCTGGCGCTTTCCCGCGGCATTTCCCGCTCAATTTGGGCACCAAGTTCCGCCAGCATCTGTGCAAAACCGGCATATCCGCGGTCGATGTAACCGGTGTCGGTAATGCGGCTCCGTCCCCTTGCCGCCAGCGCGGCCACCACCAGTGCCGCGCCTCCGCGCAGGTCCGCAGCCCGTGCACACGCGCCCTGCAGCTGCCGCACCGGCCGGATGTCCAGTGTGCGTCCCTGCACCCGCACAGCGGCTCCAAAAGCCGCAAAACCCTCTGCACAGCCGAATCTCCGCTCAAACACCACATCCTCGATGCTGCTGGCGCTGTCGGCGGCAAGCATGGCAGCAGCAAGCAGCGGCGCTGCGTCTGTTGCCAGTGCCGGATATACCCCGGTGAACACTCTGCCCGCGCCGTGCAGCGCGCCCAGCCGGGTAATGACCGCACTTTCCGGCCCTGTTTCTACCCTGCAGCCCATTTGTGCCAGAATTTCCAGCAGCGGTGCATAGGTCTCCGGCCTGCAGCCGGTCAGTTCCACCCGGCCTCCTGCCGCCGCGCAGGCACAGGCAAGGGTGGATGCCACGATGCGGTCGGCCATGGGCGCAAAGCTGCAGCTGTACAGCATTCGTCTGCCCTGCACCCGGATGGTGCTGGTGCCCGCGCCCTGTACACAGCCGCCGCAGCGGTTCAGGAATGCTGCCAGATCGCTGATCTCCGGTTCTCGTGCGGCCCCGCGCAGGACTGTCTCGCCCTGCGCCGCAGCTGCTGCCAGAAGCAGTGTCTCGGTAGCACCCACGCTGGGAAACCCAAGTGTGATGTCCGCACCATGCAGCCCGGCAGGCGCTGTCAGGATCAGCCTTGCCCCCTCCTCCCGGCAGTGCACGCCCATCTGCGCAAGGCCGGAAAGGTGCAGGTCCACCGGCCTTGCACCAATGCGGCACCCGCCGGGCAGCACCGTTTCCACCCGGCCAAGCCGTGCCAGAAGCGGTGCGCAGAACAAAATGGATGCCCGCATCCGCGCGGCGGCTTCCGGCGCAAGGCGGCAGGTGGAAGGCACGCCCTGCACCGTGATGTCGCTGCCCTGCCAGCGGGCCGTGCAGCCCGCACCCTGCAAAAGCTCCACGCTGGTGTCCACATCCGCAAGATGCGGCACCTGCAGAAAACGCACCGTGCCATTGCACAAAAGGGCCGCTGCCAGCAGCGGCAGCACGCTGTTTTTGGCTGCCGGGATGTGTACTGTGCCGTTCAGCGGCATGCCGCCTGTGATGATAAGATCTCCGCCCATGCAAAAAGCCCCCGTTCCGCAAAAGATACCTCATGCTATGCGGCGCAAAGGCTTTTTGTTTATTTTGTCTGCAGTTGTGTCATTTGTTTGTCCGGTCATTTGTAGCTGCGCCGGCAGCGGATGCTGTCATTTTATGGCAGGGAACGCCCGGTTTTATGTCTCCCCGCGGGACACCGACAGCACGATGCCCATTTCGCCCAGCAGCATCATCAGACTGGTGCCGCCGGAGGAAAAAAACGGCAGGCTGATGCCGGTATTGGGGATGGTGTTGGTGACTACCGCCATATTCAGCACTGCCTGCAGGGCCACCTGCACCACAAAGCCCACTACCAGCAGCGCACCGAACCGATCCGGTGCATGCGCCGCCAGCGTGATGCCCCGCCACAGCAGCAGCGCAAACAGCAGGATCACCGCGCAGGCTCCCACAAAGCCAAGCTCCTCGCACAGGATGGAAAAGATGAAGTCGTTCTGCGGTTCGGGCACGAACAGGTGCTTCTGTCGGCTGCTGCCAAGGCCAAGGCCCGCCGCGCCCCCGGAGCCGATGGCATACAGGCTCTGGATGGTCTGGTGGCCGTCGCCCAGCGGGTCGGCAAAGGGATCCAGCCATGAGCTGAGACGGCTGGCCGCGTAGGGCACAAGGTCCGGCATAATGACGATGGCAGCTCCAATGGCCACTGCACCGCCCGCCCCGGCCAGCACGAACCACTTGAGGCCGGTGCCGCCCACGAACATGAGCACCGCGCCGATGCCCAAAATGAGCACGGTGCCGGAGAGGTGCGGTTCCAGCAGCATGAGCACCGCCACCGCTCCCAGCACCAGTGCAAAGGGCAGCACCCCCACCGCAAAGCTGCCCATGCGGTCGTGGTTGAGCGCAATGATATGCGCAAACACCAGCACCACCGCAAATTTGGCGATCTCGCTGGGCTGCAGTGTACCCAGGCCCGGCAGCACCAGCCAGCGCTTGCAGCCGTTGTACTCCGGCATGAACAGCACCGCCGTCAGCAATACCATTGAAAGCGCCAGCAGCGGCCATGCCAGCTTGTGGTAAACATGGTAGTCCACCCGGCTTGCCACCCACATGGCCCCGATGCCCAGCGCAGCATACAGCAGCTGCGGCCGCAGGTAGGCAAAGGCATCGCCCCGCCGGTACAGCGCCACTGCACTGCTGGCACTGCCCAGCATTACAAGGCCAAAGCCCACCAGCGTGAGCACCAGCATCAGAAACGGCAGGTCCATGGCCGGCAGATGCCGCAGCGGCAGGCCGCGCTTTGCATGGGCAGCAGCTTTGTGCATCCGTATCACCTCCGTTCCTTTATTGTACGCGGCGGCGGTGTCGGTTAGTCATATCCCCGGCACACCGGCGCATACACTTGCCCAGAGAAGGAGGTGCCTGCCATGCCAAAACCGGAGCCGCGCCCCTTGCGCACCCTGCCGGAACGGGCATTCCGTACCCGGGCACGGCTGGTGGCCGCGTTGATGTGCTGCGTCTGCTTTGCGGGGCTGGCCGCGCGGCTGGCGTATCTGCAGCTGTTTGCGGGCGGCTGGTATACGAACCGCGCCCTCGGCCAGCAATTGCGCGATACTGTGGTGCCTGCCGACCGGGGCCGCATCTACAGCGCCGACGGTGTACTGCTTGCCGCCAACAGCAGCTGCTGGACATTGCGGGCCTCCCCGCGCGAGATGCCGGAGGAAAAGCTCAGCCTTGCCGCGCAGGGCCTTGCGGAAATATTGGAGCTGGACGAAGCGAAGCTGCTGGAAAAATTCAGTGACCGCACCTCCAACGACTGCCTTTTGCGCTACCGCGTGGAGCGCGACACCGCCGACCGCGTGCGGGATTTTTGTGAAGAGAACGGCATCACCGGCATCCGCATCAATCAGGACTCCAAGCGCTGGTACCCGGAGGGGGAATTTCTGGCCAGCGTGCTGGGCTTTACCAATGTAGACAACGCCGGTGTGAGCGGGCTGGAGCTGAAATATAACGATGTGCTCACCGGGCAGAATGGTGTGGTGCTCACCGCCGTCAACGCTTGGGGCTACACACTGGAGCAGAGCTACGAGACCGAAAAAGTGCCCTTGGAAGGCAGCGGCCTACGGCTGACTGTCGATGCCAACATCCAGCATTACCTTGAAAACGCGCTGGATTATGCGGTCAAGGAGCATCATGTGGCGGCGCGCGCCGTGGGCATCGTGATGGACGTGAACACCGGGGCCGTGCTGGCCATGTCCACCACCCCCTCCTACGACCCCAACGAGCCCCGCGTCATCGCGGACGAG
>ERZ772893.3843-NODE-3843-length-10128-cov-23.661968_pt1 | contig 10128 bp, 10 predicted proteins | sample MGYA00511482_ERZ772893 | MGnify/ENA primary metagenome ERZ772893 (study PRJEB29015, sample SAMEA2737687) | human gut metagenome | biome: human gut; feature: human-associated habitat; material: faeces | place: China | collected 2012 ...
GTAAGTACAGCAGGAGTGACCGTCATCGCGACGGAAAGGAACAGTGCAAGAAAGCGTTTTGAATTTCTTTTCATTTCTTTTTCCTCGATTCTTCCTATTATTTTATAATTTGAATAAATCCCAATTGCTTCTGGAGCCTGTTTGTACAATGGGCAATCCTGACAGGATTATTTCAAAAAAATGCCTGCTTCCTCTGAGAAAACAGGCACTAAAAATTCAATATATTGTATTATCAAATATATTAATGAGAATGAAGTACTTTCTTCGGAAGCTTTCATTAAACGAATTCAGCAGGTTTCCTGACTTACAGATCAACACAGAATCCATCCTTCTCAGCAATATACCAATGGTTTCACTGGATTCTACTCCCTGGTTACAGTGACCGGATCGTTCAGGACTTTCACCTGATTCCCTCTTAGAGCGTGTTGAAAAAATATTCCCACAATCTGCACGCTGTAGCAGACAGATATGTCTGGCACTGAAAACGGATTTATTCAATTCACCTCATTATAGCAGACCGTTATGTCGAAATCAATAGATTTATAGGGTTATTGCTTGTATTTACTGTACCCGACTTCATCTGTGCGGAGAAGTGTTCCATTCTCATCGTAGACACTGCGGTAGGTTTTACAGGTGTTTGGATCGGAATGCTCTGTAGTAATCTCTACCGTATTATTGTCAGTTTGGGTTCCGTAAATGGATACCGTTACGGCTTCCTCTTTTTCATCGTAAGAGGCTTCAATTTTAATTGGATAAGCAGTATTATTCTGAAAACGGAAATCCTGACCTCCCCACACCACTGCTGCGTCCAGACCATCCTCAACATAATCAATTCGGGCAGCGTGATTATGACGCTCAACAATGGTCAGATCAGACTGCAGGCATGCCATAAACAACGTAGTGGAAATCTGGCAGATTCCGCCTCCGATATCCTGGGCATGTTCGCCTCCTACAATTACAGTTGCTTCCCTGTACCCTCGTTCCTCAGTACGTGGACCTAAAGTATCGTTGTAGGAAAAAATCTGTCCTGGCTGAAGTTCCACTCCATCACAGGCTTCCACGGCAAGCTTCAAATTGGCAACACGGTTTTCGGTACCGCCGCCATATGTAGTATAAGTACCAAGAAGATTCAGATAAGGAAGGGCTTCTATCTCTTCTGTAGAAACTTCGGGCAGGGTTATTTCAAGGGGGATGGTGATCACTGCCCCTTCTTTTGCTTTTTCCAGCTTCTTTGCAGCTGACTTCACATCAAATGAAATTCCGGTAACTGCCGGAATAATTTCATTATTTTCCCCCAGAGAAGCATCTGTGGCATCTGTATGTACTTTTTCATAATAGGCTTCCAGATCCAGTTCCTCTGGCGGTGTCTTCATAGTAGGACATTCGATAACAGCTTCATAATCTTCTATGGAAATTGCTTTTAGAATCGCTTCTTTCAATGCATCCATATCCGGACCGATTCCGGTTTTTCCCTTAGTGATAACCAGCTCTGTATCTGTAAGTTCACAGGAAGTCTGTATAGTGGTGGATCCCTTTGAAATTCCAGCATCCTCCAGAAGCGTGTCCAGTTCGTCTTTGTTTCGGGCTTCTGGCATAAGGGTGACTTCTTCCTTTGTCTTGCTGTTCATCAGTTCGATGCGGTCAGTTCCATGAGTAAACCAGGCACCATGTCCAAGAGCATAGGCACTTTCTACAATTGATTTTACATCAAGACCGAGAACATGATAGATGGATACCTTAAAGTTCTTTCCATTCAGGGTAATGGTCATCTGTGTGTTCTCATATTTTTCCTGAAAATCTTTTGAAATTGCGTCAATGGCTTCCTCTTTGGTCATTCCCTGAATGGCTATGCCGTTTATTTTAAGCTTCTTCCAGATTACATTATCTGTAAGAAAATGACACCACAGCCCATATGCACCTGCCAGAATCAGAACCAGGATCAGAACTTTGATCACACCGTTTTTCACTTGTTTTTTCATGTAATAATTTTACCTTTTGCAGTCTTTTTTAGAGCGTGTTTGAAAAAGGCTTTCTGCAAAATATATCGCAAAGTGGGGCGTGCAGATTGCAGGAATGATTTTTCAAACAGGCTTTAGAGCAATGGGGTAAAAAAGCATGTCCGGTTTCCGGTATGGCATGCAGCCCCTACCTGCTCTACTTTTGCCAGAATTGTATCATTATCACAGTCAATAGTCAATGATTTCACATACTGAACATGACCGGAGGTTAGTCCTTTGGTCCAGAGCTCGTTGCGGCTGCGGCTCCAGTAAGTCATTTTTCCCAGCTTCAGAGTGGTAAGGTATGCTTTCTCGTTCATGTACGCAAGCATAAGAACTTCGTCTGTTTTGTAATCCTGCACAATAACCGGAACCATGCCGTCACTGTTTAATTTGAAATCTGACCAGGACATTTTGGACTTTAATTGGTTCTGTTCCATATTTTTAATACTCCTTTATGAAAAATTCTTCTGCAATTATGCCACCTGCTTTCATGCTCAATTCGAAAAAAATGAAAACAAGTGGCATATATCATATCGTCTTAATTGTAATTCTGTTTGTTCTGCCTTTAGAGACTTCCCTTCGTAGAAAGCACATCTGTAATACGAGGATCATAAGCTACCGCCATATCCAGCGCCTTTGCAAAGCTTTTGAACATGGCTTCTGCCATATGGTGATTATTTCCCGGTGTTAGAACCTTAATGTGAAGATTCATGGCTGCCGTATAAGAAATGGCATAAAAGAATTCCTTTACCATTTCTGTGGACATATCTCCAATTTTTTCACTGGTAAACGCACCTTCGAAAGAAAGATACGGGCGTCCCCCAAGATCAATGGCGCAAAGCACAAGACACTCATCCATTGGAAGGATGCAGCTTCCGTAACGCCTGATTCCTTTCTTGTCTCCAACCGCTTCTTTAATAGCTGTGCCAAGAACAATTCCCGTATCTTCAATGGTATGATGATCGTCAACCTGAAGATCACCCTTTACCTTTATATCCAGATCAAAAAGTCCGTGACGGGTAAAGCCATCTAACATGTGATCGAAAAATCCCACACCTGTATCCAGACAGCTTTTTCCGGATCCGTCCAGATTCAGCTTTATGGCAATTTTAGTTTCCTTTGTATTTCGTTCAACAGTAGCTTCTCTTGTCATGGCTGCTCCTTTTTATCTTCCTCTTCAAAGCGGACTGCAATGGAGTTGGCGTGTGCAGTTAGCTGCTCTGAGGATGCAAACTGGATGATGTCCTTGTGGATTTCCTGTAATGCAGACCTGGAATAATATACAATACTGGATTTCTTAATAAAATCGTCAACGGAAAGTGCGGAGAAGAACTTAGCTGTTCCGTTGGTAGGAAGAACGTGGTTCGGTCCCGCAAAGTAATCACCAAGAGGTTCAGAACTGTACTCTCCAATGAAAATAGCGCCTGCATTTCGTACCTTCATCATTACCTCAAAAGCGTTTTTAGTGACAATTTCCATATGTTCCGAAGCAATCTCATTCGCTGCTTCAATTGCTTCATCCATATCTTCTGCAATAAGGATATATCCAAAATTCTCCAGAGATTTTTCGATGATCTCTTTTCTGGAAAGAACCTTCAGATAGCCTTCAATCTCTTTCTCTACATTTTGTGCCAGTTCTGTACTGGTAGTAATGAGGATTGCAGAAGCCATCTCATCGTGTTCTGCCTGAGAAAGAAGATCTGCTGCTACATAGTGTGCATTTGCAGTTTCATCTGCAAGGACAAGGATCTCACTTGGACCAGCGATGGAATCAATGCTCACATGTCCATAAACAGCCTTTTTTGCAAGGGCTACAAAAATGTTGCCAGGTCCTACGATCTTGTCTACCTTTGGGATGCTTGCAGTACCATAAGCAAGTGCTCCGACTGCCTGTGCACCACCAACTTTGTAGATCTCATCAGCGCCTGCTTCTTTGGCAGCAACCAGAGTGGAGGGATTTACTTTACCGTCTTTTCCAGGAGGTGTGGTCATAACGATGTGAGGTACTCCTGCCACTTTTGCCGGCACAATATTCATTAATACAGAAGAAGGATAAACTGCTTTTCCGCCTGGAACATAAACACCTACACGATTTAATGGTGTTACTTTCTGACCAAGCATGGTGCCTTTTTCGGTACTGGTAAACCAGCTGTTCTGACGCTGTTTCTCATGGTAGCTGCGGATGTTTACAAGTGCCTTGCGGATAACTTCCAGTAAGGAAGCATCAACTGCTTTATAGGCTTCTTCGATTTCCTCTTCGGTTACACGTATGGTTTCCGGAGTAACCTCTACTTTATCAAATTCTTTTGTGTAAGAAAAAAGAGCTTCATCCCCTTTTTCTTTTACATTTGCAAGAATATCTGCTACTGCAGCTTCGAACTTGCCGTAATTATTAGGGCTCCGTTTTAAAAGATTTTCCAGGATATCTTTGGTAGATTCTTTTGTTAATCTTACTGTACGCATTGTGATCGATCCTTCCAATTTTATTTTATTCCAGAAAAAACAGTAATTTCAGATTACCTTTCGTAAATCTTCAATCAGCTTACTGATTCTTTCATTTTCCATTTTCATGCTTACCTGATTCACAACCATTCTTGCTGAAAGAGGGCAAACTTCTTCTAACACCTTCAGTCCATTTTCACGAAGTGTGCTTCCGGTCTCAACGATATCCACAATCACTTCAGAAAGACCTACAATAGGGGCAAGCTCAATAGAACCATTCAGCTTAATGATTTCCACAGTCTGATGTTTCTTATTATAGAAATAATCTTTGGCAATGTTTGGATATTTGGTTGCCACACGAATCAGCTGATTTGAATTCAGAAGGGGTTTGGCACTTTCAGGTCCGCAAACACACATGCGGCAGGCTCCAAATCCAAGATCCATTACCTCGTAAAGCTTACGGCCTTCTTCCAGGATCGTATCCTTTCCGACAATTCCGATGTCAGCTGCGCCATATTCTACATATGTAGGTACATCTGGTCCTTTGGCAAGGAAAAAAAGAAGCTTTAATTCTTCATTTACAAAAATCAGTTTACGGGAATCCTTATCTTTCATCTCTTCGCAGGTGATCCCGATTTTCTCAAGCATGGCAAGGGTTTTGTCTGCAAGTCTTCCCTTGGTAAGGGCAAAAGTCAGATATCTCATAATTCCACCTCACAAACCTTAGTTACTTTCTCTGGGCGAAGGGCTACATTTCTGCCCTGGGCGCGAAGCTCTTTGGCCTTCTGGATTGCCTGGATACGGTTTTCTTTGCGGTAAGTGATAACCGTAACGCCCTCCTCTTCCTCCATTTCGATTTTTTGTCTGGAAAGAGCCATCAGAAGGTTATCTACTACAATGGCAAACCCGATGGATGCAGCAGGCTTGCCGAAATGTTTCATCAGCTGGTTGTAACGGCCGCCCTTGATCAACGCTTCTCCTGTACCGTAGGTATAAGCCTGGAAAATGATTCCGGTATAGTAATGATATTTGCTTAACATTGCAAAATCAAAAGTAACGTATTTTTCATAGCCGTAAACTTTCAGAAGCTCATAGATTTCTTCCAGACGCGCAACCGCCTTTAATGCCTGTGGATTGTCCGTAAGGGATTTTGCCTTTTCCAGAACTTCTGTCGATCCGAACATCTGAGGAAGCTGGGAAAGAACTCTTGCAAGGGATTTATCCATGTTCTTATTCTTTACAAGCTCTTCCACACCAAAATAGTTTTTCTGGGAAATCAGCTCCCGAAGCTCTTCTTCCTCTTCCTGGCTCAAGCCTGTCTGGGCAAAAATCGCTTTATAATAGTCAACCTGCCCAACGCTTACCTGAAATTCGGTAAGTCCTGTCGCAAGCAGACACTCTACCGTCATAGCCAGAATCTCTGCATCTGCTTCTGGTGAATCATCGCCCATACGCTCAACGCCCATCTGGGTTGTCTCTTTCAATCTTCCGCGAAAGCTGGAATTATTGATAAAAGTGTTGCCTGTATAACACAGACTTACTACTTCTTTTTCAGGGTTAAAATAGGTGGCACAGGCTCTGGAAACAGACGGTGTAAAGTCAGGTCGAAGAACAAGGGTATTGCCTTCTCTGTCAAAAAATTTATAAAGCTCCCTGGAGGGAATGGTTCCCACTTCTTTACTAAACACTTCAAAATATTCAAATGTGGGAGTTTCTATATCTTCAAAGCCATACTGATGGAATACACGGTGAAGCTTTTCCTGAAGTTTTTGCTTTCGGCTGCATTCCTGACTGTAAATATCCCGTACACCCTCCGGCGTATGAAAAATTCTCTGCATATCATGTTTCCTCCATGTTGTTTCTTGCTTGTTAATTACATAACACTTTATCACACTACTACGATAATGTATAAATCAATGTTGATTATAGTGGAATATTCCAAGATTGTCAAGACGAAGTGTTGCGTGGTTACTGTTCACTGGTAACATTCCGCGAGGTGTTTTTTGTGAACAAAGTTCACAGAAAACCCGAGAGTTGCGGCGCGAAATCATGCAAAGCATGATTTCTGTGCATCGCGAAGCGTGTTACTGTAAACGGAGTGAACAGTAACGTTGCGTGTGTTATGGTAACACGCGTGTTTCCAGATCCAATTTTAATCCCTCTAAATAAGGAACCAGAAAGCCGCTCTTTTTCGGCAGGTAATACTTCTCATCCAGTTCCTCCCTGCGGAAGCTTTTCCGTCCGCCCTCTTCCATCCGTCTCCAGTATACCAAAAGTTCCTGAAAAGGCAGATAATAAAATAAGTTCAACTGACTGAAAAATATAAGAAAAAATGCCACGCCATTCTGTTTTTCAAAGTCCTCCATAAATTTCACCTGATGAGGATGAATATTTGCCAGAGGAAACGTCTGGGCGCTGCATTCCTTTGCATCAAAGCAGACAGGAATTCCCTGTACTGCACCTATATAGTCAACAGTACTTCGCTGATCAAAGTATGCCAGAGTAATGTGACGGTTTTCTTTGTCCATGCGTACCGGAGTGATGGGAGTGGGAATCTTCTGTATCAGAGCAAGTCCCTTCTCCCTGTACTGATCGTTTGTTCGGTTTACAAGGTCCTCCAGGGTAGAACCCCGGAGCCCTCTGCTGTTCCATGTCGCCATTCTTACGGTTCCTCGTAGCCAAGAAGCTTGATGGAAGGATAATATCTTACAACTGCTTTCCCTACGATCTGGTCAAAGCGGACGAACATGTTCTTCCAGAAGCGGGAATCCTTAGAATCATTTCGGTTATCACCCAGCATAAAATAGCAATTATCCGGAACGGTATATGGACCGAAGCTTCCCTGCATTTTTTCTGGAATAAAGGAGTCATCAAGAGCAGTCTCAGAACCGTCGATGTATACCTTTCCGTCCTTGATCTCAACAGTCTCTCCCGGAAGTCCGATTACACGTTTAATGAAAAGCTGGCTTTCATCATCCGGATACTTGAAAATTACAATGTCAAAGCGCTCTGGATCCTTGACCTTCTTGGAAATTTCATGTCCAAACAGATCCAGATTGATACCATATGCAAGACGGAATCCAAAGATACGGTCGCCGGTCATAATAGTTTTCTCCATGGACGGAGAAGGGATTTTTGCGTTGATCAGTACTACATTGTTGATAACCAGGACTATAGCAACTACAATGATGATCATTTTTATATAGTCCCATACTTCATGCCAGATTTTCATATTATTTATTCTCCTCTACGTGTTCCTCTTTCAGGATTTTTTGAAACAGATAAGGCAAAGGAGCCGTGAACTCTTTGCCAGACAGATAGGAAAGACGCCCTTCAATTTCCGGGATTTCCAACCTGTATGCGTGAAGCAGCTGCGATTTCAGACCATACTTTCTGCAGTATTCATCGTTTAAGGTACGCCTGCCGTACTTGTAATCTCCAATAAGGGGATGACCAGTTCCTGCAAGGTGTGCCCTGATCTGATGTGTGCGTCCGGTGATCAGCTCTACCTCAAGAAGGGTAACGGTTCCGTTACCTCCAAGGGGACGGTATCTGGTCTCAATGGGAAGTGCTCCGGATGTTTCCGTTTCCTGTACTGTTACTTTATTACATTTTTCGTCTTTATGCAAATATCCTTTGATATATTTTTCATTTTTTATAACACCATTTACCAGGCAGCGGTAAAATTTGTGAAGGCTTCGATCATGAAACAATGAAGAAAGCTCCTGAAGTCCTGCCAGGGACTTCCCCGCAGCCACAAGTCCGCTGGTATTGCGGTCCAGACGATTGCAGACAGATGGGCGAAAGGTATGTAAAGACGCCTCCGTAACCGCTCTGCTTTCCAGAAGATACCCCGTCAGATATTCTACCAGTGATGGTTCCTTATCATCTGCAGGCTGGGAAAGCATTCCAACAGGTTTGTTAATCAGAAGGATATTGTCGTCTTCGTATACAATATCAAGCTTCTGATGAGCTCTTGCTACCGTTTCCTGTACTCCTGCAAATTTCCCGAAAGTCTCATCCGAAAGGAAAAGCTTTACGTGGTCACCAGTGGAAAGCTTCTCATTTCCAGTGGCTCTGCCGCCGTTTAAGGTAATATTTTTCTTGCGGAGCATTTTGTAAAAAAAGCTTTTGGGGGCTTCACGGAGAAGCTTTCCTAAATATTTGTCAAAGCGCTGTCCCGCTTCATTTTCATTAATAATAAATTCTTTCATGTTGGATATCCTCTTAGATACACAAATTCAGGATCACATGCTTCACCATTTCATCTCTGGTAAAATCAGGATATCTTGGATCTGGTGTAAAGCGAAGCCCTTCTTCTAAGGATTCCTTGTGTTCGTTCATAGAATCAAGACGTTCCAGGAAAGGACGAAGCTCTCCAAGAATTTTTACATCTACTTTATAGCCGTTTTTGCGAACCAGTTTCTGGGCTTCTGCAGCCATAAAATTTGTATCTGCTTTCGGATCACTGGTATAACCGACTACGGTATTTCCGCACACGGCAATGGCATCTATGGTGCATTTTTTTTCATAGAAAGTCATATACATCTCGTACGCCATTACAAGATCACCCTGATGCGCATGGATATTCTTGTACAGGACCGGATCTACAGGCTTTGCCAGATAGACCATGATCACATCTACCACAGCCTTACAGCCTGGAAGAGATCCTACCAGAGCAATGATCGTCCAGATAGAATTTCTGGTACCTAGGTAGATCCACATACTGATAAAAATAAAAACGGGGACACCAAGCATAATGGCAGCAATTATGATCTTGCGCTTTCGTTCACGCTTCAGATATCCGAATTCTCCTTTGTTTGTCTGCATTAGTTTCATGAAAACACTCCTATTTCTGCTTTTTTCTTGTGTGATGATTGCGGATGGTTTTCTTTGGTGCCGGACCATGCTTTGATCCTCTGTTACGCCCGGCATTCTCTGTATATTTGTTGTCGCCATGCTCTTTTCTGACAGGCCGGATCAGACATTTTTCCCCATACCCAACCAGATCCATACGCCCTGCAATTTTCAATCCTTCGAGAACCAGTTCTCTGTTGACCGGATTCTTATATTGCATAAGCGCACGTTGAATGGCTTTTTCATGGGCGCTCTTCGGCACATAAACCTTTTCGCCTGTAAGAGGATGGATTCCCGTGTAATACATACAGGTAGACAGTGTAGAAGGTGTTGGGTAAAAGTCCTGCACCTGCTCCGGAGTAAAGCCAAGATCACGGACATATTCTGCCAGTTTCACCGCCTCTTTCATGGTACATCCCGGATGGGAGGACATAAAATATGGCACGGCAAACTGCTGTAAGCCAGCCTTCTTATTTGCCTTGTCAAATTCCTTCAAAAATTTCTCATACACTTCGTGGGACGGCTTGCCCATATATTTCAGCACCTGATTGGAAACATGCTCAGGAGCTACACGAAGCTGTCCGCTTACATGATATTTGGCAAGTTCATTAAGAAAAGTTTTGTCCGGGTCTGCCAACACATAATCGAAACGCACACCGGAACGGACAAATACTTTTTTTACTTTTGGAAGATCCCGGAGCTTACGAAGAAGAGAAACGTAATCTTTGTGATCCGCGGTCAGATTCTTACATGGCTCAGGAAACAGACAATGACGGTTCTTGCAAACGCCTCTGGTCAGCTGTTTCTGGCAGGAAGGCTGGCGAAAGTC
>ERZ772893.3846-NODE-3846-length-10125-cov-3.099106_pt1 | contig 10125 bp, 7 predicted proteins | sample MGYA00511482_ERZ772893 | MGnify/ENA primary metagenome ERZ772893 (study PRJEB29015, sample SAMEA2737687) | human gut metagenome | biome: human gut; feature: human-associated habitat; material: faeces | place: China | collected 2012 ...
TTTCCGCTTAGGCGGACTTCATTTGGACAACAGGGTATTGTTGCAGTGGAGTACGGATCAGGATGTCGTACCCGTTCCGCTTTTGAGCGCCTTCCTTTCGTATTACTACGAGTTCTGGGTCGTGCGCGATGTGCTGCGCTTGCAGATCGGTCTGGACGGACGCTATAATACGCGGTATTATGCGCCCGGTTACAATCCGGCTCTGTCGGTGTATTACAACCAGCGCGAGGTCGAAGTGGGGAACTATCCCTACGTGGACGCCTTCGCAATGGCGAAGTGGAAGAGAATGCGGATATTCTTGAAATATCAGCATGTGAACAAGGGACTGTTCGGTAACGGAGAGTATTTCTCGGCGGCTCGTTATCCGCTGAATCCGGGCATGTTCAAAATCGGTATCTCGTGGGGATTCTATGATTAGCGTGCTGTTCTGCGCGGTGTAAGCTGCCCGCAAAACAACCTTTTATGTTGAAAAAGACCGTATTAACGTTTGCGTTCTTGACCATTCTGACCACTTTCTACGGCTTCAACGCCCGGTTCACCGCACCCGCGACGGACGGCGCGCCGAACGGAATGGAGGCGATGAACCGTTCGCTGCTCCCCGAGGGCAGCTACGTCATCTCGGCTTACGACGATGTGATCCGCCATATCAGCGAACAGGAGGGCAACGACTGGCGGCTGATGAGCGCCATCGCCTACCACGAATCGCGCTTCCGACCCGACATCATCTCGCGCCGCGGGGCCCGCGGACTGATGCAGATCATGCCTTCGGTGGCACGCCAGTTCGACGTTCCCGTGACGGAGGTTTCCAATCCGGAGACCAATATCTGGCTGGCGAACAAGCTGTTGACGAAGATCGCATCGACGCTCTGCCTTCCCGAGGACATCTCCGAGAAGGACCGGATGAGCATCATCCTGGCGTCGTACAACAGCGGCGTCGGTCATGTGAACGACGCGCGCCGTCTGGCGAAGCTGGACGGGGAGAACCCCGATTCTTGGGAGGTCGTGGCGCGTTATCTCAGCCTGAAAGCCGATCCCGCGTATTACGAGAGCGAAGTGGTCAAATGCGGACGTTTCACCGGCAGCCGGCAGACGCTGGCTTATGTGAACGACGTGATAGGACGTTACGACAGATACTGCCGCGTCGCCGGGAGGTGACCGCAGGCAGGTGTATGATTAAAGGCAGGGTCCGGAAACGGACCCTGCCTTTTTTGCGTTCGGTGACGGGAGGGGCGTCAGTATGCCCACTCGAAATTGTCAATGTAGAGGACGTTCGACTTGCAGCCGGTCATGAAGTCGCCGTAGGCGCTCGTCGAGCAGGAGATGACGAGCTGATAGAGGCCGCTGGGCTTGGCTTCCCGGTCGTAGAAGTGGAGTTCGAGCTCCGTGTCGATCATCCGGTCGCCGGTCGAGCTCTCGTCGATGAAGAGCGACCCGTAGGCGATGATCTTACCCTGTTCGGTCGAAGCGGCTTCCTGCGGGTCCCAGGTGCCGGTGGGAGGTTCCGTGCCCGATCCGACTTCGCGGCGGGCGTTCCAGTCCACGATGGCGACCATGATGCGGGCCCGGTCCTGGTCCCCCATGCCGATCGGCGCGCCGAACTTCTTGTCGATGTCAACGGGGCCGATATGCTCGGCGAAGTACTGCACCTTCAGGGCTCTGGGACGGGCTTTCCAGGCGTAGGTCTGGCCGAACGATACGACGCCCCGGGTGATGAGGTCCTTCTGGAAAAGTCCCGTGAAGAGGTTGCCCGAGGCGAGGACTCCCACGGCGGAGGTGGCCTGCAATTTGGCGCGTGTGCCGCCGGCGAAAGGCGCCTGCGTACACAGTCCCTTGGTGAAGGTGTTGTTGCCGCTGCCCCAGAATTCGGCCGTCTTGTTGTTCTGCGTCCAGCAGCTCATTGAGGCGTCTTCCATGTCGCCGTTGGGGATGGTGTTGCCCGCGGGGGCCGTGTACTCCAATGGAGCGCCCTGCTCGCTGCCGCCGACCAGCAGCCGGAATTCGTAGGTGTGGCCTGCGAACAATCCCTTTTTCGGCACCAGTTTGTAAACGGTCAGTCCGTTCGGATTGGTTTCCGTTTTCCATTCGGGGGTGATCGTCGCCGTCAGGATGCCGGCGTCGTAGCCGCTCTCCTGCATCGGCTGCCACTCCGTGTCGCCCTTGATGCGGTATTCCAGCGCGGCGCCCGAAGCGTACTCGTCGGCGGAGATGAGCGCCGTGACCGTACCCGTATTCTGCCACAGGTCGGCTTCCCGAAGCGCCACTTTCACGTTGGTCGTCTCCACGTAAAGCATCCACCGCTCGGTGACGCCGTGGCAGGTAACGTCCACGAAGCGCACCGATTCGAAACTGCTGCCCGAAAGCTCTTCGAGCGAGGGCGAATAGGTGGTGATCTCCGCCGGGCCGAGTTTGAGCTCCTCGATTTCGATATGCCCCAGATCGGTGTCGTCGGGGACATAGACCCTGACGATGCGGTTTTCGGTGTCGATCTCCGTGGCGCCGATCTGTCCTGTCACGCTGAAGCGCCGCTCGATGGTCTGCACGGCGCGGATCGTCCAGTCGTAGTCCTGATAGAGCGACAGCGTGGTGTAGATCGGCGAGAGCAGGTTGAACGTGCCGGTCAGCTCCTGCGAACTGCGCACCTGATCCAGAAGTTCCGCCTTGTTCAGCTCGATGCTGTGTACGACGGCGTCGTAGGTCACGGCGTCGATCTTCACGTTGCGGATGTCGGTGGCTTCGTCGAGCGTGAGGGTGACGACCCGCGAGGTGACGTTGTTCTCCGAGACCGAGAAGCCCTCTCCCTCGACGTTGGCGATGCGCAGTTCGACGACGGGGTAGGGAATGTCGTTGCTGATGCACGACGCTGCGAGGAGCGCCGCGGCCGCTGCGAATGCTGTTTTCAGGTATCTGGTCATAACTTTACTTCTTTTTCTTGTCCCACAGGTGTATCGTCATGCCGAAGTTGATGGCGGCGATGTTGAGCCGGAAGCGCATGTTCGAAGCCTCGCGCGAGCCGGTTTTTTTGCCGCTCTCGTCCTTTTGCGTGACGGAGTTGTACTGGATGCCGCCCAGCCCGAACGACACCGTGGCGCAGACGTTGGGGAAGATATAGACGGCCGCTCCCGGATTAAACGCCAATTTCACCTGCGTATTGTCGCTGTACGTGGTTTTCATCTCGTCGTTCGACGTGTTCGGCTGGTAGGAGAATTTCGAGGAGCCGGTCGCCAGCGAGAGTTCGAACTCGGCGAACAGGCCGAAACGCCCCTTCGGGTCGAGCCCCGCATAGGAGCGGTGGAAAATGCCGAACGAATAGTTGTCGCTGTTGATGTCGAGTTTGGGAATCTGCCCCGAGGCGTCGTTGCTTTCGCCGAGGTCGTAGCGGGCGTTGTCGAGGCTTCCGCCCATGTGGCGGTAGCCGAAACGCACGCCCAGACAGCTGTTGTCGCGGTAGAAGTAACCCACGAACGGTTTTACGGTGGCGATCGAACCGTCGGCGTTGATGCCGTCGATCAGCAGCATGATGTCCGTGTCGTCGCTCGACAGCGTGCCGTAGGAGGCGGTCAGACCCATTATCACCTCGCCCTTGTAGGCGAATTTGAGCTTGTTGATCTCGCGGTCCATGCGCCGGCGCGTGGGCAGGAAGCGCTGCTGTTTCTTCGGCTCGGCGGGAGACGCGGAGATGCCGGAGGCCGCCGAGGCGTTCTCTGTCGCCGGGGCGTTCTCCGGGACCGGAACCGACGGCGTTTCGGCGGCGGCCGTGAAGGCGAGGCATGTCGAAAGGAGGAAAAGTATGATTCGTGTCATTGCTGTGCCGTTTTTAGAGGTAGAAGGCCATGCCGAGGCCGATCGAGAAGATGTTGACCTTGAAGTTCATCATGCTCGTGTTGCGGTTGCCCACGGTGACCTGGTTGTGAACCTGCTTGGCATGGTTGTAGGTGATACCCATCACGCCGACGTTCACCTCGACGGCCATGTTGTTGGTCGCAAAGGCCACGATGCCCGGCGAGATGCCCAGCGAGAGGGTGTAGCCCGTCTCGTAGGTGCCTTTCACGGGCGAATCGTTGGCGAATCGGGCCTGCGTGCCGCCGGCCGAGAGCGACATCTCGTTGAACAGCGCGAAACGTTTGTTGCGCCCCAGCGGGATGTACTGGCGCCAGATCGCCGCCGCCGAATAGGTCTGGCGCAGCGCGTAGTAGTCTTTGGCCACGATGTTCGTGCCCGTCTCCGAGTCGCCGAAGTGGAGTTCGGCGTTGTCCAGTTTGAGCAGCGTCCGCGAGTAGATGAAACGGCCTCCGAGAGCCATGTTGTCGCGCACGGCATAGGCGATCAGGGGGCTGATGCGGAAGGTGTAGCCTTTCGAGTCGATGCCCTCGACCACCAGGAATTTGTAGTTGTCGTTGGTGTGCGTTGAGTAGGACGCCGTGCCGCCGAAGACCCATTGTCCTTTGGGGACGAACAGGTTGTGGGTGTCGGTGAGTCCGCGTTCGCGGCGCATTTCGTTGATTGTCTTCGGAACCGGGCCGGCCGCATCGGTGTTCGGGGCTGTTTCCTGTGCGCGCAGGGCCTGCGCCGCGGCCGAGAGGCACAGCGCGAGGACGAGCGGGCGGATGAATAGTTTGCGCATCGGATTGCGTTTATTTGGTTAATAGACCCATTCGAAGTTTTCCACGCAGAGGAGATTGGATGTACTTCCCGTCACATAGTCTCCCTTGTAGCTCGTAGCACAGGAGATGACCAGTGAATAGTTGCCTGCGGTCGGGGCCTTGTCCTTGTCATACCAGAGGAGCGGCAGTTCCATCGTCTCCCAACCTTCCGTTGACTTCCCGAGTTTTTTCGATGAATAGCCCAGGATCGGGCCTTCGTTGAAGAGAGACTTGGTCTCCGGGTCCCAAAATGTGGATTCGTCGGACGATGCTCCCGATTTTACGGCGTGGCGTCCGGTCCAGTCGATGACGCAGACGAAGACGCGTGCCGAGTCGATGTCGTTCGTTGTCAGACCGCTGTTGCCCGTATTGGTGATATTGGTTACGGTTGCCTTGTAGCGGAGCCGCAGGGCCCGGGGACGGGCCGTGAACGTGTATTGCACGCCGAAACGGGCGTAGCCGAATGTGTCGAGTAATCCTGTCCCGCAATCGAATGTTCCGGTGAAGAGATTGCCGGCAGCGAAGATGTTCATTTTCACATTGGGTTTCAGTTGCGCGCACTTGTCGCTGTCATCGTTGTCATTGACATTAACTCCGGTGCAGAGGGCATTGGTTTGGGCGTTGTTGCCGCCGACCCAGAACACGGTGCTGCTGTTCTCATTCGGATACGGGACGGTTCCGCCTGTGATCGAGCTTCCCGTGACATTATAAGTCGTCCAGTAGTCCATTCCGGCATTGTAAATGGTGTCGCCTGCGGGAGTCGTCAGCGATGCGGAATAGGTTCGATCGCCGATCATGCTTCGTAATTCATAATCGTTGCCGGCGGTGGTGCCTTCTTTACCGGGTTCCGGGGTGTAGACCTTCAGCCCGGCTTCGTTCGTCGATTCGGTCCATTCGGGTCGGTAGGTGGCGGTGTAACAGCCGTTTCCGTCGGCCGTTCACTCCGTTTCCAGCCACGATTCCCCGTTTTTCAGTCCGAAGGTGACGGCCGAGACGTTCGGATCGACGACCACGGCCCGCAGCGTGACCGTGTTGGTCCAGAGGTCGTAATCCTCTTTACCTACCGGCAGGATTCCCTGCACGCGGAGTTCCGAGGCGACGGTGGCTTCGGCGTCCTTCGTGTCGGCGATGCGGAACGAGGCGGAGTGACTGCCTGCGGGACATCCTGCGAGGAACGCTTCGGAAAGGGTGACCGTCAGGCTGAGGTCGTTGTCGCGGACGACGGTGATTCCCTCGGCCGGAGCGTCGCTCATCATCAGGTCGTAGATCTGTTCGCCGAACCGGAGTTCCGCGGTTTTTAGGGGCGCCATAGCCGCGAGTTTGTAGCTTCGCGTCCAGGTGTCGCCGGGGATGTAGCCCTGGGGCTGGGCGATGTCGAAGCCGTCGCCCTCGATGGTGGGGTCGGGACTGAAAATGATCGTGTCGTCCTGCTCGTCGGGGTCGGTGTTGACCTTGATGACGACGCATTGGATGAAACCCGGCAGGTCCTTCGAGAACAGGCAGGTGAAGACATACTTGCCTCCGGCCTGGATGTTCTCCTGCCGGCCCTCCATGACGATCTGCCCGCGTTCGGAGTGGGTGCCTTCGAAATGCCAGACGAAAGTCGTCACCCCTTCGGGCAGGGTGAAGTAACCCGTGGCGTCGGAGGTGTATTTCAGCGCCGGGACGGCCTCCTGCTCGGCTTTTTCCTCGTCGAAAGCGTCGTCGGCGACGATCCAGAAGCGGAAGTCCGTGCCGAAAGCCTCGGTGACCGAGGCGTCGAATTTCACTTCGGCGGCGGTGTTCTGCCTGCGGCAGTTCACGTCGGCTTCGGTCGTCTTCCCGGGGGTGACGGTGAAGGTCTCTTCGCCTTTGTAGAAGCGTTTGGTGAACGAGGCGGGGACAGCCTCCCCGGCTTCGACGGCGATCCGGTATTCCCCGGCGATGAGCTCCAGTTGCTTCACGAAGGTTTCGGAGGTGTATTTGCGGATCAGTTCATTGCGCGAATTGTAGATGCGTGCGACCAGATGGTCTTTCGGGTCGTATTCCGCGTCGGCTTCGGCGCGGGTGGTCGAAATGTTCATTTCGAGTACGCCCGTGCCCGCTGCGCCGCCTTCGCCCGTCGCCTCCTTGGAGCAGGATGCGGCGACGGTCAAGACCGTGCAGAGCAGCAGAGCGGCGTGTGTGATATGCTTTTTCATGGTGCGGACGGGTTAGGGCAGGGGATGAACGTAGAGTTGAAGGGTCGCGATGGTCGTTTGTCCCGCCTTGTCCGTAATTGTGAGTTTGAAGTCGTTGTTACAGTCGGAGGCGACCTGCTGCATCAGCGCAACGAATGGCGTGATGGAGATCGTCGGCAAGACGGTTTTGCCCGCAACCTCTTCGTTGACCGGGAACCCGAATCCGCTCAGGATGGCGGCGACTTCCTCCGGGCTGTTGCTTCCGGCGGCGGGAACGTTGCAGAGGTCGAATACGGCGGGGATGCCTACGTTCAGCAACTCTTCGGGAGTCAGTTTTTCGGAGATGATCTCCACGACCAGCGATTGGATGCCCGCTTCGGCCGTGATGTCGATGTCGATCGTTTCACCTCCGAAGATCTCGTGCCGCTGGGTGAGGTCGTGCCCCTGCCAGGCGACGGTCGGCTTTGCCGAACTCTTGCTGACCACGAGGCGGAGCTCCGTCGAGGTCGAGAGGCCCTTGGCGTCGGTCAGCGTGCAGGCGAAGGTGTGGGTGCCTTCGAACCCGGGATCGGCGTAGAGCATCGGAATCTGTCCCGCGATGTCGAACTGTTTGGAGGTCGCGCCGCGGAGCTTGTCGCCCAGCGGAAGCCCGAAGCCCGAGAGAATCGCATAGGCGGGGCCCTGCGTGGTGGCGCAGAGGTCGAGCGAATGGGGAATCTGAATCTCCGTGAGAGCGTCCATGAAGGCGGAGTTCGTCGATGAGAAGGTCAGCACGAGCGATTCGATGCCGTTGGGGGCGGTCAGATTCAGCGCGAAGGGCTCGGTGCACTTGCCGTCGGCATCGAACATCGAGGAGGTGATCCGGAACGGTTCCGTGAGGTCGTGCCCGGGCCATTCGATCGCCGGGGCCAAGGGGTCGGGACCCTCTTCGAAGATCGGTTCCCAGACGTTCGCCGTGCCGTCGATCCGAATCTCTTCGTCCATTATGAAATTCTTAACGTCGATGTCGAATTTGATCCCGCCCTTGTCGGCATAGGTGATTACGAGCGTGATCTTGCGCCACTGTCCGGCCTTGACGTTGGGAATCTCCTTGTTGAACTGGAGGGGCGTTTCGGGCGTGTCGGCGAAAGCTCCCGTCAGGTTGAACTTGAGCGTGTTGAGCTCTGCGAGGGAGGTGAAATAGGCCGCGCGCGTCTCACCCTTGACAAAGACCATCGGCGTTTCGCCCAGCGAGATCGTGGAGATCGTTTCGGCGGTGAACTGGTCCGCGAGGTCTTTCGAGCACGTGAGCGTCACCTTGATGTTGCTCAGCGTGCAGACGATCTCTTCGAGGACGGTGTCCTCGTTTTTTTCGATCGCAAAATCGCGTGCCGCGAAATAGACCGGATGGTCCCAGTCGGCGAGTTTCGAGGAGGGTTCCTCCGAACGGACCTCCAGTTTGTAACTGCCCGTCGGAAGCTCCATCTTGCCGTCGGTATCCGCCGTTTTGGTTCGCAGATTGGCATACGTGTCCTTGTAGACCGTCGTGCCTTCGGCGTCGAAGATCTCGACGATGAATTCATCGACATCGGGCTGTGCCTCTTCGGCGCGCGTCTGAGGCTTGACCGTTTCGCTTGACGTGTCGTCGGGCTGCGTGTCGGTCTGGTCGTCGTAGATGACGCGCATCGTCATGCCGGCCATCGACAGATAGCCCGTGCCGTCCTCCGGTGCAGGGGTGGTGCCGGGTTCGTTCTTGTAGGCCGGTTCCTCGTTCACGCAGCCTGCCGCGAAGAGAATCGCCGTGATGGCTGCCGTCAGGATAATGGAAAAAGTCTTCATATTTCGTCGTTTTTTATTTGCTTGGAATGGCCTCTTCGTTCAGTTCGACGGGGATTACCCGCGTTTCGCCTTCGCCCTCGCCGAGGACGATGTTCAGCGAGGCGCTGCCGGCGTTCGATGCGTCGAAGGTGAAGATGTGGCAGGTGGCCGCCACGGTGGCGTCGAGCGTCTCGGCGGGGAAGGTGTAGAGGGGGCCTTCCTTCTCGCCGTCCTGGCTTTGGCTGCGGGCCGTGCCGCTGACCGTGAGCGTCGTGCCCGTCTTCACCCAGATGCGCTCCGGGTCTCCGGTTCCGTCGGGACGGAACGTGAATTCGTTGCCCGAACCGGTCGTCACGGTAAACTCGGCATCGTGGTAGAATTTAGCGAAAGCCTCCGTAATCCGGACGAAGGTCTGCGATTTGGCGACATGGGCCGTCACTTGGGCGGTGTTGACGCGGCGGGCCGCTACGTCGATGTCGGTCGAACCGGAGAAATAGGGCTTGTCGGGTCCTTCGGTTTCGGGATCGCCGTGTTCGACGGCGATTTTGTAGGGGCCTTCGGCGAAGACGTTTTCTTCGGCCTCGAAAGCCGCGACGCTCTCCCACGAGCGGTCGAAATCGGCGCCCGTGATCCGCAGGGCGAATTCGCTGCCGTCCGGGGCCGTGATTTCTGTGCGGGTTGCCTTCGGGGAGGCTTTTGCCTCGGCGTCGATCGAGAGATCGGTTCGGCAGGCGATGCGGATCGTGCCGCAACCCCCCCCCGCGTTCGTTTCATTCGTTTCGTTACATCCCGCGACTGCGACGGCCGCCGATGCAAGGATGCTGATAAGATGTCTTTTCATGGCGGTTATTCGTTGGCGATGGATACTTTGATATTGTCGAGGTAGAGCCACGAATTGGCATTGGCAGCCCATGCACTTCCTGTAGAATTTACCTCCCAGGACAAACGATGCAGATTGGTGCAATTCTCGATAGTGTATGTTTTTTCTTTCGGTATAGAATTGAAATTTGAGTCGAGCGGAAGGTCGTCGCAGACCGTGGCACCACTGATATACCAATTTTGCTTACTGTCCGATTTGCTGTCTATCTTGCCTTGCGTAGTTGTATATCCGTATGCGGCGATCGGACTGTAACTATCGTTACCACCACGGCCACCGCCATAGTTGAATGATATTTTTACCGTAGGGGTTTTGTCTGGTTTTATGCCATTGAGCGGAGCCGAATCCAAACGTCCGTGGTATCGGGAAACGCCAAAGGCATTTTGCGAACGGCAGCAGACACGAATTGATCCTTCATTTCCTTCACCTTTTTCCTGAACTCCGGTGCGAGCTCCAGTCCAGCCAATGAGCCCGTATTGAGAAAGATCAGAGGCCGTAGTAGTTCCGTCAATCGTAGTCCCGTATTCAGCATTGTCATGGTCGCTGTAGCCTGTTATGTTGTTAAAATCCTCTTCCATCAGATAAGGTACGCTTAGGGTTGCGATGGTGTTCGTGCCTCCTGCTATCAGTTCCGGGATGACGAATGAACCGC
>ERZ772893.3864-NODE-3864-length-10074-cov-8.999900_pt1 | contig 10074 bp, 14 predicted proteins | sample MGYA00511482_ERZ772893 | MGnify/ENA primary metagenome ERZ772893 (study PRJEB29015, sample SAMEA2737687) | human gut metagenome | biome: human gut; feature: human-associated habitat; material: faeces | place: China | collected 2012 ...
CATACGGAAACCCCACCAGCATGACCAACGGAGCCGGAACAGCGGTGAGCCAGACATCGAATACGATTGCGGCGATCAACCCGTTCCGGTACAGAGGGTACCGGTATGACGGGGATACGGGGCTGTATTATTTGCAGAGTCGGTATTATGATCCGGTGAGTTGTAGGTTTGTGAATGCGGACACATATGCAAGTACGGGTCAGGGTGTAGTTGGCCATAATATGTACGCATACTGTGGCTGCAATCCTGTTGTAAGGACTGATAATGGAGGAGACTGTTTCTTTACAGCGCTCGGAGCTGCAATTGGATTTTGTGCAGGGCTTATTGATGGAATGATAACCGGTGAAGACCCTCTAAAAAATGCTCAAGCTGGTGCAATTTCTGGAGCCATCGCTGGAGCTGGGGTTGATGTTGGCCTAATGGTTGCAGCGTCGGGACCTGTAGGCTGGGGCGTAGCTGCTGCTGCAGTTGGAGGAATTGCGTCAGGCGTAGTCAGTACGGGAATGTCCACGGATTGGAATGCTGACCCTCTGGAATATTTAGCGGCTGGTGTGACTGGTGGCTTGTTAAATATTGTCTCGTTTGGCCTAGGACCTGTGGGAAGTGTTCCAAAGGGCACAATAACAGATATGGTGAATTATATAACTCTTGATGGCATGGGCAGTTGGATGGAGAACTTAGTAACGGGTACAATTATGGCCGAGGGAGGTATATGGATTACACGTGTAGTTACTAACAATAATTCTCTCTCCACCCCGCCGGTGGCATCTGCCTCACAATCCAATCAAAGAAATTCGAGAAGCTCTGGGCAATCTAATTCTTCGGGTAGCCGAGTAGGCAGAAAGGGCCGAGTTGATGCACCATGGTGATGCGAAAGGATAGGTTTTATCTATATGACAAAGGTACAATAGCTACAGTTTATGGAGGAATGCTGTTTTTGAATGGAATATTAGTCGCACTGTGCGTGTTCTTTACAGTTCGCTTTGTTGGTGACCACGATCCTGGGTGGATTGTCCTAGATGTATTTTTAATACTTGCGATAGTGTTTACATTTATTCTATCGCTAAAAGGAAACGCCTGGAGAAAGTATTGCATTTCATGTTTAGTTAATGAGTCTGGAATTCATTGCCGAGGATTATTGTGGCGCCCATTCACTATACAGTGGGAAGACGTAAGAACATGCGGAATCTACACGTACAATATTTCATATATAAAAAAGACAGTCATTGTACTAAGTAAGGAACACGATATGAAAGATCCAAAAAATATTGAGGAAGTTAACTTCGTATCTAGAGAACGCATTGCAATCGAATGCCGACCAGATGTGTGGGAAATTTTGTCAAAGTTTATCCCAAACGATATTAGAAAAAAATTTGAAGATGCAAATACACATAATAGAAATGCTTTCTTTAGAAGATGAATATCTTCCACCGTATATTCTGAGTATGGCTTGATTCTGCATGTTGCTCTAGCCCCTGAATCAAAAACTCCGTTCCTTACTGTTGGGAGAAAACGGGAAAATTTGCCGGAAAAAGATGTACTTTCCTGCCAAGATAATGGAGGCGCGCTCAACTGGAGGCAATGAGGATGGAAAAGAAATAAAATATTACAGATGCTGTCAGGGTATCGATATACACATGATGAGCGGAACGATATTGTCCATGAGACGGATCTGACGGAGACAGCAACTGGAAGGACCTGTTGACGGCCTTTGATGGGCAGAGCATCACGTATGACGCCAACGGGAACCCGACGAAGTACTACAACGGAGGGACAATGACGTGGCGGAACGGGCGCCAGCTGGCAAGCTACAGTCTGGGAGGAAAAACCTACCGCTATGAGTACGATGTAAACGGCCTGCGGACACGGAAGAGCAACGCAGACGGAGGGTATACGGAGTACTATATCATAGACGGCCTGGCAGTGGCAGAGAGGCGGTATTATTCCGGCGGAGGCGTGCAATACACGCTGCGGTATCTGTACGATGAGAGCAACAACCCGGTGGGCTTTGGGATGCAGTATCCGAATTCGACGAGATGGACAAACTATTACTTTGAAAAGAATGTCCAGGGAGATGTGATAGGGGTCTACCAGAAGGAAGGAGACGGGAACAGCGCAACCCACATTCTGGCGGCCCGATACAGCTATGACCCATACGGAAACCCCACCAGCATGACCAACGGAGCCGGAACAGCGGTGAGCCAGACGTCAAATACGATTGCGGCGATCAACCCGTTCCGGTACAGAGGGTACCGGTATGACGGGGATACGGGGCTGTATTATTTGCAGAGTCGGTATTATGATCCGGTGAGTTGTAGGTTTGTCAATGCGGACGGTTATGCAAGTACGGGGCAGGGGCAGATTGGGTGCAATATGTTTGTGTATTGCAATAATAATCCGGGAAATTACTCTGATCCAACCGGAAACCGCGCCATGGGGCCTTCCTATATGATTGTAAATGATGGAGGATCGTCCTCGACTGGGACTGGAAGTACCTCAACTTCCCGTAACAGTTCAACAGCAATTGTAGAATCCTCAGATTCTGAATTAATGTCCCACTATAGCGATGCAACCGGTGGGGTAGATTTTGGATTGTGTTGTGCAATCGGAGCTGCTGGAGCTGCTGAGGAAGTAGATATAGCATCTTTAATCGGGAAATTAGGAACTTACAATGAACTTCGGGCTGAGGCAGCTGGAACGGGGCTCCAAGTGCATCACCTTATCGAAAAAAGATTTATGGCAATAGAAGAAATTAAAGAAATGTTTGGCACATCGGGAAAGATGCCGAGCGTGATTATCGATAAGGATACGCACCAGATGTACACAAACAGTTGGAGAGGTGCATTTCCATACGGAAGTAATTATGGAGGAATGAGCACATCTACGATAATTCAGTTTTGCCAAACTGAATACTCCGGTTGTGGAGGTGGTAACTGGTTGGAATTTCTGAGTCAGTGGTTTAACTAGAAAGGTGGAAATTAGTAGGATGAATTATTTAATACGATATTCTATATATCCAAGCGACAAAAGAATAGAAGAACATTTAAATAATCTTAAAATAAAATATAATAAATCTAGTGGAACCAAAGGGGAGTTTATTATATTTTATATTTATGATACAGATGGAAAAATTACAGAAATACAAAAACTGTTCTCCGGAGAAAATAAACTACTAGTCAACAATATTTATTATCCTAAGTATACAGAAGAAGAAATAAAAAAATCTATGTGGATTGATATACGATGTGTAACATCAAAAATCGATCCAACTAATGACGGGGATGCCGAAGAAGTAACCTGTGTATTTGACCGCTCTCGCACCGGCATAGATATTGGGCATCATAGGCTCCAAGCCAGGCCGCTAGAAATTCGTAGGACATTTAAATGGGGAAATAGCCAATTTTTTAGTGGATCTATCACAACAGGAGGACTGTTCTGTGATGACCGTGCGGTTTCCCTTATGGAACATGCGGGCTTAAGGGGGATCCAATATGGACCTGTGTTGAAGTGGCAGACGGGCACTCCGATTCCTAATTTACACCAGGTGATACCAGACCATGTGATACCCAATGGTGCGTTTGTACCAATTAGGGACATGGAACCCTATACCTGCGAGTTGTGTGGTATGCAAATGCTGCGCATCTCTGGACAGAAATTTTTATACGGAATTCGAAGTACCCTTTTGGCTCCTGAAATTGATTTTTATAAAACACTCCCACTTTTCTTGGATTATTCAGCAAAAAGGTACAGCGGTGGGCGCGAACACTGTATCATTTCACAGCGTGCATACCAGGTGTTGAAGAAGAACAAAATGTGTAGGGGAATGGAGTTTACTCCGCTGACATTGGTACCATAGAAGGTCGTGCTGAATTCCATAGTTAGAATTTTTCTACTTGAGCCAGCGCCGAGTGGGAGGCATCCTGGATGAGCATTACACCTGCTCGGGGGAAGCAGAACGGGAATTGCTGCCATTTTGTCGAAAATCTATTATACGACCCTAAAACCGACCCGGTTGGAGGCCATTGGGATTACAATTACAAAGGCAGTGGTGTAGATGGATGGGGAGTTTACCCGGACGGGACGGCTGTTCCTAAATTTGACAAGCAGCGACGTAGTTCGCAGAGCAAGAAAAGACGTAGTGTACAGAATAAGCGGGGACAATACTTCCAGGAATGGTGATAATACAAAATGGAAATGAGTAAGTACTGGCTACCAGACCCAAAAACATGGAAGGGGACATGGCGAGATGATCGGAGAATTATGGGACAAGAAGGATATTTGAAAAATAAACGTCTTCAGCATAGAAAATTCAATCGGCTGCTTTACTTTGAAGACTTTGGGCAATGTGATTTTTGCTACGACGACTTTAGAGAGAATACAAGTGGTCCTCCCATGGCATATTACGAGCCAATTACGAAGCATTGGATTTGCGAATGCTGCTACAATGACTTTAAAGATCATTTTGAATGGAATGTTGAGGAGGTGAAAATATAGAGTGAATGGAAAACTTGCTAAAACGGCACTAGTAAAGGAAAGAGACGGGAACAGCGCGATGCGCATCTGGCAGCCAGGTACAGCTATGACCCATATGGAAACCTCATCAGCATCACCAACGGAGCTGGAACGACAGTGAGCCAGACGTCGAATAGTGTTGCGGCGATCAATCCGTTCCGGTACAGACCGGTATGACGGGGCTGTATTATTCTCCAACGCAAAGCGTTGCTCAGAATAAGATGTCTGATGTCGCTGCGACAGGAGAACCGAACTCAACAAATAATGGGAAAAATAACATTTAAAGAAAATATCGAACTCGTTCCTGAAAAAGCTTGGACTAGATGCGTATAGGATAAAAATGAAATATCTAAGTAAATATATAATAAATATCTGGATGTGCAATAATGAAGAGCATATTTAATAAAATGGATCTCCCTGCACCGCCTATAATTTGGGGCGAAATCTGCATGTGTTTTGACTATGACTTTGACATAAAATTTGTCGATAACATAATGGGGATACAGCAAAATGAGGCAGTGAGAAAATCAGATACGATGTTTAATACGACCATTGGAGACAACAACCCTGGGTACTGGTCATACAAAACGGATCGCTCTTGCACGTTTGAATCCGAAACCATAATAGACGAAATCAGTAATATATTGACGAAACATCAAGATAAGTTTATGGAGGCTTGCTACAAATATAATCCAAGCGATTTTTTCGTCCGAATATGGGTGGGTGTTAGAGAGGAAGGGGAATATCCAGTAATTGAATTTGATAAAAAAGTGATAAATATCTTGTCGACCATGGGAATTAGAGTTGATATTGTATTATATAATGAATATTAATAGTATTTTAAATTTAAGAATAATATTACAACGGCAAAGAGATGAAACACGAAGCTGTCCGGGTACCGGTATGCACATGACACCTGGAATTACATTGTCCAGGAGACGGATCTGAATACTGGTAAATACTGGAAATATGTCTACGATGACCTGGGACAGCTACAATATGCCACAGAGTAGTTATTGCTGGTGCGATACCTTAAACGAAAGGAGCTTGATTTAACTTGAGAGGGGTAAATGTTGTATTCGCGGAGCATGGCAGAGTATGTCTCAAAGACCTTCTAGATGGAATGCAATTAGACGGATACAAAATTTCTATATTAGAAAGCACTGTATATCGGGATGGCAAAAATGTGGAAATTCCAAATGGGTGCGACATTAAGCATCTGTGGAGAATCGAATCGGAATGTACCATAGTAAGCGCGATAATTAAGGTTTATTCTAATTGTACTGACAATATAATTATTAACACGTACGAAGATTTCTATAATAGCAACTGTGATATTATAATATTAATATATGATTATTTATTCTATGAAATATACTTAAAAAAAGAAGATGATATTTTCAAAATAATTAAAAATGCAGATAGCATGGATGTGATAGAAATAGCTGTAAAAACTGACAAAACTGATCAAAGAAAAGAAATGGCAATATAACTGGTCTGAGGGGGCAGGACGGCCTAAGAGCACCAGCATCAACAGCGGGAATCTGGGGACGGTGAGCTATGATTACACGAAGTCCCTTCTGACGAAGATCACCCGGAGCGCCAGCGGGAAGAGCCAGGTGTACAATCTGACCTATGATGCCTTTGGGAACATGACGAAGATGGCGGTGGGAAGCCGGACCCTGATGACCTACGAGTACGGGGGAAAGAATGGCCTTCTGACGAATCAGACCTACGCCAACGGAGCCAGCACCAGCTTCCAATATGACGCCCTGGGACGGTCCACGAAGACGACCACGTCAGATGGGGACCAATACACCTACAAGTACAGCGGAAGATGTGCTGAGGGGGATCTGAATATGAAAACTATGTTTTACGATATGGAAGTTCATGTACACTCAGGAGAACGGTGTGCCTTTTACTTTAATATGAAAAAACCAGATACATTTTTAGTCGGGTCTGTTGTACATTGGGAACAAGAGGGACATGTTTTGGTGAAGCTCTTGGACCCGACTGGCCAGGCAGATGGATGGTTTCTTTTTTCACCTGCCTTTCTGTACCGGATGGAGCAGAATACTTGCTATTTGAGGCAACTTCCCCAAATAGACTCGCAACATGAGGACCTGGCGGAGGGGAAATCAAATTGGGATACGTTGCTGCACCATGCCAAAGAACGGGGGGAGGGAGTCCAGATTCTCAACAGGTCTGGGAAACGGCTCATCAGTGGTCTGGTGACACATTATACAGACCGGGCGGTTGTTGTGCAAAGCATTGGACGAGATGGGGTAGTTGGAAGCGTTCGCAGCATTTATAAAAGCAGAATTGGTTGCCTGTTTTGCGGCACGGAATCTGAGCAAAAGCGAATGCGCCGGTATTGGGAGGTGCAGCATGTGGGGAGAGTTTGATTTGCTGGAGCGGGATTGTTTGCTACAGTTTCATATAGACAAGAGCGCCCCGGATACTTTTGTGGTGGGAAAAGCAGTGGGATTTTTTGACGATTTCTTTTTGGTTCAAAAAGTATCTCCCCGTGGGGAGTGGGATGGATTTGGACTGTATCCAAACTCTGACCTGGTCGCTGTGAGCCAAGATGCGGAATATCTGGGCATGCTGGCAAGGCTTCTGGAGCGAAAGAACCAAACTCCACCACCTGTTCCAAAGTTGGCAGAGACGGGGCTGAAAACAGTTTTGATGCACGGCATGGAACATAACCGTATGGTAGGACTGGAACTTTACAAAAGTGGTAATCAGGACGTGGTGGGGTATGTGCTGGCACAGTCAAATTTGTGTGTTTGCCTGAGACAAGTTGGCCCATTTGGGGAAGCGGACGGCGTCTGCTATGTTAAGACCAGTGCCATAACCCGCGTATATTTGGAAGATGGGGACTTGCTTTGCCTGGAACTGTTATCCCAGGATGCAGACGGTTCTGCATCCGGAACATAGGGATGAGCCAAACGGATGTGGGCGAGAGCTGGTCTCTTGGGATTTTAGAAGTTTCTGAGCAGGATCAGACAACTTGCTGTGCCACATGGTATATTTTAGTTCAAAAGGTCTCTTTTGCCTGGCGGGAAAAAGAGACCTTTTGGCGTGATAGGCGCGCCCATTTTCGCTGCCGCTCTCAGTTTTGCACCCAACTCAAAGCATAAACCAGGGAAGTGTTTACGTTTTGAAAAGGAGAGGCAAGGGGGGGGGGAGCAGATGGTGATTCTGTCAAAAGGCGCCGGAGCAAAGCGGGCTTTGCTCCGGCGTGGTGGCACCCCCGGCGAGACTCGAACTCACTACATTCCGCTTAGGAGGCGGACCCTCTATCCTGGTGAGGTACGGGGGCTTGGGGAGAGGGGAGTTAGGGAACTCGACCTAAAATATTGTAGCGGATGCGGGTGTTCCTGTCAAGCATCCGGCAAAAAAACAGGGAGAAATCCGCTATGATAAGGTGGCGTCGTAGATGGCATTTTTGGGAAGGCCCGTTTCCAGAGCGGCCTGACGGGCAGCGTCCTTCCTGGAGAGTCCTTCTTCTATGAGCGTCAGGGCCCGATGCGCTGCCTCTTCCAAGGTGCTGACGGGGGCGTGCTCCGGCGTGGCGCCCGCCAGGACCAGGACGAATTCCCCTTTGGGTGCTGCCTGACGGTACCGCTGCGCAGCCTCGCCCAGTGTGGTGCGGATCACTTCCTCGTGGAGCTTGGTCAGCTCCCGGCACAGGGAGACCCGGCGGTCCGGACCGAAGACGGCGGACATATCTTCCAAAGTGGCCAGTAGCTTGTGAGGCGCTTCGTAAAACACCATGGTGCGGGTCTCTGTCTGCAGGGCCTCCAAATGCTGATTCCGGCTCTTTTTTGCTGTAGAGAGAAAGCCCTCGAAGGTGAAGCGCCCTGTGGGCAAGCCGGAAATGCTGAGGGCCGTAATCACGGCGCAGGGACCGGGGACGGCGGAGACGGGGATGCCAGCTTCAGCGCATTGCCGGACCAAGTCCTCACCTGGGTCAGAAATGGCAGGGGAACCGGCGTCCGACACCAGGGCGCAGACCTCCCCGGCCTGAATTCGATCCAGGATTTTCCCGCCGCTGGAAGCTTTGTTGTGCTCATAATAGCTCACCAGGGGCTTTTTTAGCTCCAGGTGGTTCAGCAGCTTCAGGGTGACCCGGGTGTCTTCTGCTGCAATGAAATCTGCCTGGGCCAGGATTTCCCGGCAACGGACAGAGATATCCCCCAGGTTGCCAATGGGGGTGGGAACCAAGTAGAGCATTCCGGCCATAGTCAGTCTCCTAAGTGGTAGATTTCCCGGTATCGGGATGTGGGGGAACCATCAGGGTGGAATAAAATGAGATCCGGTAGCAGGCGTAATCCTGGCTTTGCCCCCTTACGGCACTGCAGCAGGACCAAGCTGGCCGAGGAAGCGGGCCTGTGGCGCACCAGCTGCAGTAGCTTGGGCTCCAAGTTCCATTGACGGCCCAGAGCCATGAGATCGGCCAGGCGCTCCGGCCGGTGAACCAGAAAAAAGTCTCCTCCAAAGCGCAGGAGCCATGACGCGGCCTGGTACACATCAGAAAGGGTGCAGGCGCTTTCCTGCCGGGCCTGGGACCCTGCCACCCCAGAAGAAGGGAGTCCGCCAGAAAAATAAGGGGGATTGGAGACGGCGCAGGAGAAAGCGCCCCCCGGCAGTATGGTCCGCACCTGCCTCAGGTCCCCCAGGACGCTCCGTAGCCGGCCCAGCCCGTTCCGGTCAATGTTTTCCAGAGCTGCCTGATGGGCCTGCTGACAGAGCTCCACGCCGGTGACGGTGCAGTCTGAGTATCTGCCGCAGAGCAGGAGCCCCAGCACACCCCCGCCGGACCCCAGATCCGCCACCTGGGCAGCTTTCGGAAGGCGGACAAAATCGGCCAGCACCATGGAATCTGTGCTCAAAGGGAAGCTCTCACCCGGTGCAAAGGTGAGGCCGCCCCAAAGTGTATCCATTGTCATAGAATAAAGGATGGGGCTGTCTCAAACGGACTTTGAGACAGCCCCGGCAAGGACAGTACTTAGGCCTCTTCAATGGCCTCATTGGGGCAGGTGTCAGCGCAGGTGCCGCAGTCGACGCACTGATCGGCGTCGATGACGTACTTGTCGTCACCCTCTGTGATGATGCCCATGGGGCAAGCGTCGGCGCAGGCGCCGCACTTGACGCAAGCGTCAGTAATCTTGTAAGCCATGCTCGTTTCCTCCAAATGTAAATTTATGTACAGCCAGGGGCGTACATAGGTGTATGCAAGGCTATTCTAGCATGTTTTTCACAAAATGCAAATGAAATTTCCGTTACATCAGAAAAAAGATGGAAACAGGGGCCAGTATATTCCGAAGTAGCCATGGATAGAATCCACTGGGTGAGGTGAGAAATTTGGCAGCAGTTTCCTATGAGCGAAAAACCCGGCAGCTTTTGATTCGTGCAGCGGCGGAGGCTCGGGCCTTGGGGCACAGCTATGTGGGCAGCGAGCACCTGCTGTTAGGCCTCTTAACCCAGACGGATACCTTGGCAGGGCGGATATTGCGGAGCGCGGGCCTCCAGGCGGAGACACTGCGGCTGATGGCG
>ERZ772893.3868-NODE-3868-length-10065-cov-63.983117_pt1 | contig 10065 bp, 8 predicted proteins | sample MGYA00511482_ERZ772893 | MGnify/ENA primary metagenome ERZ772893 (study PRJEB29015, sample SAMEA2737687) | human gut metagenome | biome: human gut; feature: human-associated habitat; material: faeces | place: China | collected 2012 ...
ACTTCTGGTATGCTTTATACATATGATGGGATACTCTTTTCTCTTCGGGAGGAAGCTGCATATAATCGCCGTAAAATGCGGTCAACCACTTATCATATCCAACCGGTGCATTGTATTCTCTTCCCTCAAAAGAAACCTTTATGAAAGAAGAAAAAATATCCTTCTCGCAAACGATTTTGGAAACGGAAGTGAAGTTTCCGACTGCCGATGTATTCGTATCAGCATATTTCTTTGAATTATCAACAATCTTTTTGGAAAAGTATCCTTTCGGGAAAATCTTCAAAACTTCAAAGCCAACCGTTTTTACAATGTCTTTTATAATTCCATGCGTTCCAACAACACCATTTTGAACAGCATTTAATTTTGTATACCAATCTCTTAGTTTGTACATTTCTGCAACTTTTTGGTTGCTTTCAGGAGCATTGTCATAGACAAAAACGTCAATATTCACACTGATCTTCATGCCGTTTTCATCTGGTTCATACAAAACAGTTTCCGTGTCCAGCACTTTTCCATAGGGGTAATAGAAACTATTGCCAAGCTCCCGACAAATAAATTTATAGCGACCATTCGCTTGATTAAAAATATTCATAAATCGGTCAAAATCTGGCCGCAACATTCCAATATCAATATCATCATCCCAAGGAATATACCCTTTGTGGCGAATTGCGCCAAGTAATGTTCCAGAATCGAGCCAATACCGAATTTGGTTTTTCTCGCAAAAATCAGCAACGGTATTTAAAATGCCAAGCTGATAGATTTTTACTTCTTCTTCGTTAAGTTGTTTCATATGATTCTCCTTAATAGTCAATCAACTATTTGACCTTCTAAGTCTTGCATAATGGTTATCTCTTTTCTCTAGCGAATAGTTGCTAACCGATAGTTTTTCTAAATCTAAGCGAACGCTTGATGACGTGGCCTTATTTTGAATCTCAATTTTTCGAACTCGGTAGATTTTTCCGTTTAAATTTATAAGTGTGCCCTCACGGAGTTTAACAACGCTATTTTGCTTCTTTTCGACATGTGCAAGATTGTCATAATAACTTCCATAAAATTCTTGACTGGAGAAAAACATTTCAGGTGTAGCAACCATACCGGTAGAAATATTTGGCTCTTCCCACAAATCTTTTAGGGTATCTAGAAATTTTGACGGAGCTTTAAGATGATGCTCGAGAGTGATATAAAAATGTGAGAAATCTTTTTGCTCAATTATGCTAACGTGTTCTTGTGGGACAGGTAGATATTTTGTGGCGTCTGAATTTTCAGATTTTGTGTCATTTTGACTCTCTCTGTATATTTCTTTACTTTGTTCAATGGGTGTGTTTTGAGTGACATTCTCCATCTTGGTATGTTTTCTTTTCCATGCCAATCTTAATAGCAAAATCGCACCAATTAGGACATACCCAACTACAAGTGCTATTGCCCAGAGGCTTACATCAGAAAAGTTTGTGATAACTTTTTCAATCAACATACGGAGCGCACCTCCTTATAAATCGAAACTGCCGCACATAAAATCCAGGATAATATCCCAAATGCAAGAAGCAAAAAAGCACATGAGGTTTCCTCTCTATCTGACAATGGAACACCAATAAATGCACTACGGTACACTACTATATAATTTATAGCGAAAATAAAGAATGAAACCAAAAGCCATCTTTTCAAAAATCCGTGAATTTTATCGACCTGATTGTTTTCAAACAATGTCGGCCATACTATTCCACATACAAGTGCTCCAACTTCAACAAGTTCATTGCTGGAAGCTTTTCCGTAAACAAAATGAAAAACAAGAAACACACAAAATGTGCATCCTGAATACAAGAATGAGCGAGCCGCCCATATAATAAGCAATTTTGTTATATGAATTGCTCTTTGTAATGCCGATTCTACTTTATCGGTTTCTTTTGCATTCTTTTCCTCTACTTCCGTCACGATATCCTCCTGTTACTTCCCATATTGGCTTAGTAAAACTCTTTTCTATATTTCCAACAATACCATCCGCGGCTTGCCATAAGGACAAACTCCGTTACACAGCGGAATATTGCGATCCACATCACGGTAAAATGCCCCGTTGCAATCAGCAATAGCAGGCTTGCCACCTGAACAACGGCAGACAGAATTGTTGTTTTTGTCACCTGTGCGGCCTTGTCCAGTGCGCCCAATGTCGGCCAGCCCAGCACGATTCCCGGGAAACTGAAAATCAGTACTGGCACCAATGCACGGAACAGGGAAGTCGCTGCAACATACTGCTCACCGCCAACAATCTGAAGTGCATACGGAGCTACCGCAATTGAAAACGCACTGCCCGCGAATACAATGGGCATAAAAATCATCAGAAGCCGCTTGATAAACTTCCAGCTTTTTGTCTTGATCATCTCTGGGTAAATGCCATCCGTAATAGGGGTATACATCGTCTGCACCGCGCCAATTAGCTGCATACAGACACTCCAATATGCAACTTCCGTTGCTGGAAGGAATGCGCCAATCAGCAGCGTATTCAATGCACCAAATGCAGTTGTTGCCATGTTGGAAGCAAAATAGACAAACGAATTTTTTAGCTTTTTCCACGCTGTACTTACACCGGAAAAGTGAATCTTAATGTTTTCTTTCTTCAGTTCAACAAACACAAGGATAACAGCCACCAGCGAACCAACTGCATCCAGTAAGGGGACAAACAAAATGTCTTTATCAGAGTGGACAAAAACAAAAGTCAATGCTGTTGCGATGCCGCGCATAGCGACAAAGCGCAGCGTGATGACCTGCATTTTTTCGATGCCTCGGAAGAAATAATCAAACAAAAACACCGACAAAAACACTGTCACAAATGCCAACAGCGTATATCCGATGTTGGCGCGCAGCAGGGGAATCACCGCAATCATTCCCAGCAGGGCAACAAAAGCCGCCGCCGCCAACAAAACGCGGGCAAGGAGAATGTCACCAACTTCTTTTTCCAATTTTTCGTGGTCGTTCTTCGCGTTTACAATATCCTTTGTGCCGGACAGCATAAAGCCAAAATCTACAACCAACTGCATATACTGCATTACAGCTTTTACATACGAAACCACGCCGTAGCTTTCTACAGAAAGCACACGGGTCAGATACGGCAATGTCAAAAGGGGAAATACGATTTTGGCGATTGACATACCATAGAGCATCATAGTATTTTTTATTACATTGCTTTTCACGTTTCAACTACCTCTACATTATAATTTTCTTGTGCGGAGGATATACAACCACCAATCATAAATAATGGTATCCAAGAACAGTTTGTATATAGAATGGTAGGAACTGAAAAACCGACTATCAAAAATACCATTAAAACAGATAATGTATAGCAGCTAAGTTTTCTATCAGGTGTATCATTTATTTCTTTAATTGCGATAAAAAAAAGCAATGCAAACAATACCAATCCGCAATATCCCGTATTTATAAGAACTTTTACATATGTGTTATGCTCATTCAATCCTGAATATCCAAATATTTGATTGAAGTTCATTGCTGCTCCAAATATTTTCGTAAAAATATTTTGTCTGTTAAATGCTGTTAGTAACAATGTCCAGATTTCATTTCTGCCCTGAGTATTGCTTGCATTCATCAAATCTGATAATTTATCGAAATGCAAGCTGAGTAGTCCTCTATCCTGAAAAAATTTGGTGTTTGAAACAAAGCGAAGAGCATATATGCAAACTAAAAACGCACACCCAAGCATCAAAACATTTTTGAATGAAATGATTTTTTTATTTTTTCTATACTGAAAGAAAATAAATAAGGCGACGATAGTGCATAGATAAATAATTCGTGCGTTACAAAGTACAATTAGTACCACTGCGATAGCAAGAGGAATAAAATCTGATTTTTCCATCTTTTTGTTATAAATCCATGTGATTAGAAAGTAGCAGAGCATGACAGCAAAATCCGTTTTGAAAAAATACATTCCTCTATATGTGACAGCTGACCCCCATACTATTGTTCCTTTTCCGGCGAGGCAAACAATAAGATTTATAACTAGAGCAAAAAGAAGCGATGATGTTAAGCTCTCCCAAACCGTATCAATATCTTTTACATAGAATCTGCCTAAAAAGTATAAAAGCAGCGAAGAAATTATTTTCAAATAATCAAGATATAGTTCTGGTGATTTAAGCCATGATCCCGTAAACATCAACGCAATCAAAATAACGATTGTATCACTGATACAAGGTTTCAGAGGGAATCTTTTTGTTATTGCAATTATAAGCAATAGAATGGCAAAAGCCGTTATTATAACAGTCAGCATTTTTTGCTGATAAAACATATCAAATATTATTTTTAGCATCCAGAAAATATATATTGGATGTGTATGGATTTTCACTTTAAGTTGTTTCATATTTACAGAAATTTCTAATCATCGAATTTTTGTGTGTTCATTTAGTAGCGATAACCATATAAACTTAGAATTGGTCACCAAATATCTTCTAAATAATCTTTTGGGTTCCTTCATGAAGCGATAAAACCATTCCATGCTAATATCCTGCATCCATTGAGGTGCTTCATCAATTACGCCAGAGACGACATTAAATGCTCCACCAACGCCAATCATAAGGCCGTTGATTTTCCCTTGCATTTTATAGCAGAACTCTTCTTGGCGTGGAGCGCCCAAGGCGACCCAGACAATATCTGGATTGGTTTGATTTATTCGCGCTATGAGTGCATTCTCCTCTTCTTCACTGAGCGGACGAAACACGGAAGGCTCATATCCAACTACTTCAACCCATGGATACTCCTTTTTGATTTTCTCAAGAAGCGCATTTATATTTTCTTGCGTTGTTCCATAAAAGTAATGTCGGATTTTCTTTTCTTTCGACTCTTCAAAAAGCCTTCGCATCAAATCCGGTCCGGTGACACGATTCATCTGTGGAAATTTCTTTCTTCCAATTACAGAAAGTGGTTTCCCGTCTGGCACAGACAGCAAAGACTCCGCTTGCACCTTATAATATTGGGGATTATCATGTGCCATAACTGTCGTATGCACATTGGAAACACAGACGTAATTTCCATGTACAGCATCCCAATTGGAGAATAAAAAGGAAATACAACTCTCCATATTCACTACTGAAATCGGCACACCGATTATATTTACGCGTGTAGGAATATTCTTTAGTTTGTTACAATGTATCATATATTTTATTTAGTCTTTCATAGTTTGAAGCAGGTGTCTGGTTGCACAAGTAATAGTTATAAGCATTAAACGAAAATTTCGTTCGTTGTTCATAAACTGCATCCAACGCTTTCCTAAAAGAGCCCTTGACTTCAAAATCAAATAGAGTTCCTGCGTTTGATTTTGAAACTAAGTCGCCAGCATTTCCAATACTCGTTGATACGACCGGAACTCCCAAAGAGAAACATTCTGCAATATTCATAGGGTAGCCCTCATACCATATATAGGGCGTAATCAATGCGACTGCGGATTTTAAGGAATTGAATAATTCTTTTTGTGGACAGAATCCTTTCAAATGAATGTTCGGACATTTAGCTGCTAACTTTCGAACCTCGGCTGCGCACTCACCCTCTCCATAAACTTCAAGTACATAGGTGCCCGGCAGATTGATCCATTCATTAAGCAGTTTTAGTATTCCTTTTCCTTTATCAAGTCTTCCGGCATAAATATATGTTCTTACCCCCCCCCCGAACAAATGTTCATATATATCGTTTTGGAGAACATAATTTTTATCTTTTGACAGTGTTTCGCTGTAATAGGCCAGTGCATTTTTCTGATATATTTTGTTGTTCTGCAAAACATCTTCAATAGCATTTATAAATGTATCGGGCTTGTCAGGTTCAAATGTTGTTCCACCTTTTGAATTGACAAGAATATCTCCTGCATTGCCTATATTTGTCGATACAACAGGGCAACCAATGGCCATTGCCTCTGCAAGAATCATTGGGAAGCCTTCATACCAGATACTTGGAAATACAAGTGCTGTTGCAGTTGATAAATCTTCAAAAATAGTTTTCTGTGGAGTAAATCCGTAAAAGGAAATATTCTCTTTCACATTTTCTTCAACGAAATTTTTGAGAGTTCCATCTCCATAAATGTGCAGGCAATAATCCTTAGGAAGCAACTTCCACAATTCCAAAAGGAGTTTTATTCCTTTGTTTTCTTCAAGTCTACTTGCAAAAATGAACACTCGCTTGTGTGCTCCTTTGCTTGGCTCCCCTTTTCTGCTTACAAAATTAGGTTTTACGAATACCTGATTTGAATTTATATCGATGAGTTTATCGAATTTACTTTTGTTGAATTCGGTCAAAAAGATATATGATATTTTTTTATAGATTCCTAGTTTTCTGTTAACCGTTAACATTGCTGCAACAATTATTGTTCCAACTGTAGAGTTTCGATAACATTTGTTTTTTATTGCTTCTTTGAAGTTTCCGTTCTCGCGGCACTTTTCGCACACCTTGCCTTTGCAGTAAAAAGACCCATTCGGGCAGAGAAGTCTGAAATTATGGATTGTCTGAACCACAGGAACTTTCATACTTCTTGCAGCATAATACACAGATGGCGAAATCAATGGAAACGTGTTATGGCAATGTACAACATCGATTTGTTCGTTCTTTATCAGTTTTCTGATTTCTATATAGGTTCTAAGAGACCACACTGTTGTAAAAGGCAAAAAGAGCAATTTCCATTTATCAGATTTCAGCTCATCGTTACTACGCGTATACTCTATTACTTCATGGCCATTATCTCGAAGCAGTTCTACTTCGTTTTTGAAAACCGTATGTTCTCCGCCACCTATTTGATAAAAATTATGAACCATTAAGATTTTTTTCTTTTTTCCCACGGCTATTCTCCCAATCTTTATGTAAGCTGATACCCCTTACTCCCCACGCCCCAGCAGGCACACCTTAAACGTCTTAAAAATAATTTTCCAATCCACCCAGAAGCTACGCTCCTTGACGTATTTCACATCCAGATCCATCCACTCCTCAAAAGAGAGGTCGTTGCGGTGCGGGGCAATCTGCCAATAGCAGCTCAAGCCGGGAGTCACATACAGACGCTGCTTTTCGTAGTCGCCGTACTGTTCCACTTCGCGGGGAAGTGCCGGGCGGGGGCCAACGATGCTCATATCGCCCTTCAGGATGTTCCACAGCTGCGGCAGCTCATCGATACTGGTCTTGCGGATAAATTTACCCACACGGGTAATGCGGGGGTCGTCCTTAATCTTGAACACAGGACCATCCATCTCGTTCTGATCCAGCAGGTCATCCAGCTTTGCCTCTGCATTGGGGCACATGGAGCGGAACTTATAGAACTTGAAGGGCTTTCCGTTGCGGCCGATGCGTTCCTGACTGAAGACAGGGCCGGCAGACGGGTCATCCACCACAATTGCAATAGCCGTAGCCAGCATGACCGGCGACAACACCACCAGTGCCAGCGATGACAAGATTACGTCCTGCGTCCGACGCCCGATCCAGTACAGGCGATGGTCGCGCAGATTTTCCTTGCGGTCAACTTCAACTTCCTTATCGATTCCGACAGTATTCGTAGCCATTTTTTCTCCTCACATAAATTCGCGTTTGTTTATAGATTCCTTGCTTCAACCTGCTTTTGCCGTAACTCTTTCGGCTTGTGCTGCCTGCTTAGACGGGTGCTTAGGGTTACTTTTCCCCCACCGCATCCCGATTTCATCCAGCTTTGCAATCCGCTCCTCTGTCAAAACAGCGCCGCTTTTTTCAGGATTCTGGCGGGTATACCGCTGCCGTTTGACCCAATTTCCGAGGTTGTAACCGCCCGGTGACACATATTCTGCTGGAACGTTCAGGTCGCCGTGGGCATCAAAATAGCGCTTTGCCTCCTGATACCCCTCGTTCCACTTGCGGTCATTGCGATTGCCCCAGTACATCCCGATCCGGCTGAGCCGCTCGACCTGCTCGTCTGTCAGCTTGCCTTTTGGGTACGCCCATTGCTGGCTTTCGACCCATTGTCCCAGCCGTTCGCCAGCCGCTGTCACATAGGAACGTGGGATATTCAGGTTGCCGTTTTCCTCATAATAAGCCGCAGCCAGCGCATAAGCCTTTTCCCACTTGGCATCGAAAATGTTCCACACCATGCCGATCTCATCAAGCTGTGCGATGCGTTCTTCCTTCAGTCGGCCGTTCAGCTTTTGCTGCCGGGTCTTGATGATCCACTGTCCTAAGGGATAGCCGTCCGGATCCACATACTTTCCGGGCACCATCAGGTTTCCGTAGGTGTCGTGGTATTTCTTTGCGACCTCAAATCCGTGCTGCCACGCAATTTCCTTCCGGTTGCCCCAGACCATGCCGATGCTGTCCAGCCGTTGAATCTGTTGTTCGGTCAGGATGCCTTGAATTTGTCCCTCGCGCACACGACGCTGAGTGACCAGCCACACGCCAAGGCTCAGACCGCCGGGCGTGGTATACAGTTTCGGGACATTCAGGTTGCCGTGTTCCGCATAGTAGATGCTTGCCTCGGAGAAGTAGTGCTCCCAACCGGACGAAAGGCTCGCTTGCAGCTGCTCGAACAGCACCCGGCAATCGTGCACTTGCTCGATGACCTCAAACCGTTCGGTCACAATCTTGTCGCCCTCGCCGTTGGCATAGAGCCGGTGGACCGCCTCCTGCATCTCGCCTTGCAAACCGGAAATACTGGTCAAGCCCTCGAAATTGTTGACAACATCTAGGATAAGTGGTGTCGTATTATCACCAGCGGTCAGGGCACGTCCGATCTGCTGCTTGTAGATAATGGGCGAAATCGTTGGTCGGAACAGGATGACCCCGGAAATTCCCTCCACATGGACGCCCTCGTTAAGCATATCGATGCAGAACAGCAGCTTGAGCCGGTCACTGGTATCAGTTTTGAAGTCGGCAAACGCCTTGTCCGTGTTAGGGTCATCCGAGTAAGCCTGATACACCACCGCATTTGAGTTGACCCCGGCGAACCACTCCGGCACATGGGACACCATTTCGTCCATATGCTCTTTGTTGGCGCAGAAGACGATGTACTTGCCAGACTTATTTGTGATATGATGGGCAAAGACCCTGTCCAAGCCGTCCGCCTGCTCCAGTGCCCGGCGCAAGGCATCCAGATATTTCTGATTCACATCCTGAATGCCCGGTGTCCGCAGGTTATCCACCCGCGCCTGATACTTTGCAAGGGCTTTCTGGTACTGATAGACCGTGGTCACATATTTCGGGGCAGGCAAAATGCCCCTGACGACTGCTTCGCCAAGGGTCATGTCGCTCGCCGTATGCCCATCAAAGAGCTCTTCGGCCATGTCACGGTTATTATCCAGATACCGGATGTTTGTTGCCGTCAGCCCCAGAAGCTTTGCCTCCGGGCACAACTTTAATAAAGCCACCGTGCTTTCGCCCCAGCATTCCGCACCGGCACGGTGGAATTCATCGAGTATAATATAGGCAGGCTTCTGCGCTGCTATTTCGTCCAGCTGTGCCTGCGCACAGCACATCAGTTTGGCGTAGGTATAAAAGTGAACGTTTGCCAGCGGAAAATCCGGGTCGTTCCTTTTCAGGCTCTCCAGCTGGGTCTTGAAGATATATTCACTGGGAGAAAGCCAGAGCACGACCTTCTCCGGGTTGTCCTCGATCAGCTTGAACGCAATGTAGCTCTTTCCGGTACCGGTGGGATGAACAATGGCAGCTTTGCCATACTGGTCCATCATCCGGACTGCCGCGCGATATGCTTTTTCGTTGTGCTCAAACAGACGCAATGCCACCCTATTCACCCCTTCCCGCACAAAGGGGTATCCCCCATAGTGATAATGGAGGATACCGATCTTTCGACATCGTTGTTTGAATTCTCCTATTATTTTATCATGGTTATATCTGGGAATCAATAGAAAACCATACAAATGTATCCCACCCGACCTTAGAAAAAACCTCGCAGAAGCTGAAAGTTTATTGCACATTGCCCATTTTTGCATGAAAAACCCAGCTATAAACGATGGTGGACAAAATAAGTGGTCAGGTGGGTGTCCAAGCCGCAGGAGGAAACAAAATGGCACGACGGGGAGAAAACATTCACAAACGCAAGGATGGTCGGTGGGAAGG
>ERZ772893.3872-NODE-3872-length-10050-cov-3.275138_pt1 | contig 10050 bp, 5 predicted proteins | sample MGYA00511482_ERZ772893 | MGnify/ENA primary metagenome ERZ772893 (study PRJEB29015, sample SAMEA2737687) | human gut metagenome | biome: human gut; feature: human-associated habitat; material: faeces | place: China | collected 2012 ...
TTCCACTTCGTGGTCGCTCCCGGGACCTATGAAACACTTGTCTTCACCATCGAAAATACCGATGGCGAGATTTATGAAAGCCGCATAAAGGAGCCTCTGACCGTAAAACGTGGCCAAATTGCCGACGCCGGTCTGGCTCGTGTCTACATCGAAGAATTCTTCTATGGCAAGGCCAACTGCATCCAGCATGCCGAACCGGGCACCTATACATTTGATGTATCGCCCTATTTCACAACTGATTCGTATGGTTATGCCTACGAATTCAACACGCGCGATAATTTGGCATTGGCCTCGTCGGCCGATCTGTTATGGCAAAGCACTCAAAGCATGATTACCGACCTGACACTCTCGGAAGACAAAAAGAGCATCACTTTCACGGCTGCCAAACAAGGTAATGCGCTGGTGGCAATTCGTGACGCCGAAGGTACGATTCTGTGGAGTTTCCATCTGTGGATTTCACCCGTTGAAACAGTGCTCTATCCCAATGGTTACTATGTCCTGGACCGTAATCTGGGTGCACGCAGCAATACCAAGGGCGATATGAGCAGTTGGGGCCTTTATTATCAATGGGGCCGTAAAGACCCGATGCCGGAACTGATGAAGGGGAATGCAACCTGGTGGGCTGCGGCTACCTATTACAAGATGGACAACTCGGATTTCCGCGTCGATGGCATTGCCACGGGTCCGGGGGTAGATCATTACTACGCCGTCAAACATCCGACAACCTTTATCAAAAAGGCCGGTTCAACCAATGTCGACTGGATTTACGAGGGTGGCAACGACCGTTTGTGGGGTAATCCGGAGGGGCACTCCAAGCCAGACATTAAAACCTTGAAAAAATCGATTTACGACCCCTGTCCCGAAGGTTATATGGTATCCCCGCTGGATCTGTTTTCAGCCAATGGCGTTACAAAAGGAGCACTCACCAACTTTCCTACCTATGGTGGAGTACCGGCAGCCACGGCAACCGACTCCGGACGTACGCTAACGACGAATGGTATCGATCAATGGTATCCCGCAGCGCGTCAGTATCACAACAACATGGATCTGTCGCCCAGTCCGACGGGAACAAGTACAAAATTGACCGATCATATCATCCGCCTTTGGACAAGCGCACCCAACACCACTGCAAATGACCGAAAAGCACATGCTTTTGTCTTCGGCATGACAGAGGGTGCCACCTATCCGGAGCATGACGTACATCGCGCCTTCGGCTACAGCATCCGTTGCGTCAAAGTGATGAGCGGCGAGTAGCAGTGTTGCAAAACGCCAATTCTTTTTGTATATTTACAACGATCTTGCACAATTTTGAGCTAATAGGCTCAAAATTGTGCAGGATTTTTCAGAATCGAACTGGTTATGAATCTCAGACTACCATTGACCGGATTGCTCGGCATCGGTGCCACGCTAAATAGCCACGCCGAAAATGCTGTTAAGCCTGTTGACAATGCCAAGCAAACTTCTTCAAAACCGAACGTCTTAATCATCTATACCGATGATATGGGTGTGGGGGACGTATCCTTTCTCAACAACGGTTGGGTACAGACCCCCAACATCGACTTGCTGGCACGCCAAGGGGTAGTGATAACCAACTACTACACGGCGGCAGCCGTCAGTTCCCCATCGCGTGCCGGTCTGACAACGGGCATCTTCCCGCTCGAGTTGGGCATCAACACTTTCCTGCACACCCGCAAGCACAATGCCGATTGCGAACAGAATGATTTTCTCGATCCGGCGTTCCCTTCGATGGCCCGGTCTTTCCAGGCCGCAGGCTATCGCACGGCCCACATCGGCAAGTGGCACATGGGCGGCGGGCGCGATGTCGACGATGCGCCCCAGATTACTCGATACGGCTTCGACGAATATCTGACCACCTACGAAGGTCCCGACCCCGATCCGGCCATCACGGCTACGGATTGGATCTGGTCGCCCCAGGACTCCGTCAAACGTTGGCAGCGTACCGAATACTTTGTGGACAAGACACTCGAATTCATGGAGCGCAATCGCGACCGTGCCTTTTTCGTCAATTTGTGGCCCGACGATATGCATACCCCCTATGTACCCGATGCGATTGTCCAAGCGCAAAACTCGACATGGAGCACACCGCGCAACTTCAAGGCCGTATTAAAGGAGTACGACACCCAAATCGGACGTCTGCTCGATGGCATGAAACGGCTCGGTCTGGACAAAAACACAATCATCATCTTCACGAGCGACAACGGCCCGATGCCCTATTACGAGCAGCAGCGCACGAACGGTCTGCGCAGCATGAAATGCAGCCTTTACGAAGGCGGTATCCGTATGCCGTTTATCATCAGTTGGCCCGAGCATATTCCGGCTGGCAAGGTGGACTATAAGTCGGTGGTGTGCAGCGTCGATATTTACCCTTCGCTCTGCGCCCTGACTGGTGTCAAGATGCCGGGAAACGTGGCTTTCAGCGGCGAGGATATGAGCCAAGTATTCCTCGGCAAAGCGCAGGAACGCACCACGGACCTGATGTGGGAGTTCGGACGCAACGACTTCTTCTATCGCCACCCGGTAGTTGAGAATAACAGCCCGCACTTGGCTATTCGCCGAGGTGACATGAAGTTATTGATCAACTCCTTCGACGATCGTGTCGAACTATACAATCTCCAAAAGGATCCCTACGAGCAGCACAATATAGCCGAGAAGTATCCCGAATTGGTCGAAAGCATGCGCGAACGCGTCACTCAATGGTGGGACGAGCGTATGCGGATTAACGCTGTAACCAAACAATAGCCCATTGTTAACACCCCGTTTTTCGATGAAACGACCCTTTGCCACTCTTTGTCTGCTTATAGGCGTACTGCTATTTGCCGGATGCGGCAACCGCTCTGCCATCTCCGGCAGCGAGCCCGATTATCCACTGAATCTAAGCGACATGCGGATACGCGACCCGTTTATTCTGGCCAATGCGGCCGACAGCACCTACTACATGCATGCCAACAGCGGTAAAGGATCGTTCATCTGTTTTGCCAGCAAAGACCTACGGAGGTGGCGTCATTGCGGCGAATCCTTTATTCCGGCGCCCGATTTTTGGGGTAAGCGCGATTTCTGGGCACCTAAAATATATCACTATCGGGACCGTTTTTACCTTATCGCCAGTTTCTACTCCCAAGCACAGCATCGCGGCATCTCCATTCTGGTGTCGGATTACCCCGATCGAGGCTTTCAACCCCTGGTCAATGCCCCCATTACCCCAACCGGCTGGTTGTGTCTGGACGGCACGCTCTATATCGACAAAGACGGATCTCCGTGGCTGATCTATGCACGGGAGTGGATAGAGGTGGAGAACGGCGAAATTTATGCTCAACGTCTCTCTGAAGATTTAAGGCACTCCCAGGGCAACCCCATTCTGCTCTGTCGCGGATCAGACTCAGATTGGGCAGGCCTGATCACCACTGGGACACAAACCGGCATCGTAACCAATGCACCATTTATCTACACTACCGACAACGGAAAGCTACTGCTTTTATGGAGCAGTTTCCGCGCCAACGGCGAATATGCCATCGGAATAGCCATTTCGCATTCCGGGAGCCTGAATGGCCCGTGGAAACAACAGAGCAATTCGTTGAACGACGACGGAGGACACGCCATGTTGTTCCGGGACTTCCAGGGATCGCTACTTCTCTGCTACCACACCAACGAGCCTCCCGTGCAAGTTATCCTCCGTCCGGTACGCATCGAGCAAGAGAATATTATCTTCTTAAACTGACCTGCAGATGAACCTCCTCCGATATTTCTCGCTTGCACTGCAGCTCTGCCTGGTCTCTCTCCCGATCTCCGTCTCCGGTCATGGACAGAACATGCGTTTCAGCCACCTCTCGAACATCAATCAATTACCCAGTAATACCATCCACTCGATTTGTCAAGACCATAAAGGATTCATCTGGATAGGCGCTGAAAACGGCTTGTGCCGCTGGGATGGCCACACAATGATAACTTATGAATCTTCTTCGGAGAACGAATCGCACCGCATCCCTTCGAAGTCCATTCTCAAAGTCTATGCAGACCAGGCAAAACGGCTGTGGGTCATCACCTCAGGCGGTGTACGCTACTATGACTACACCGACGACAGCTTCCGGGCTCCCAACAACGACATCTCCGAACTATCGTATTGTGCTATCGCCGAGTCCTCCGATCAGACGCTCTATCTGGGTGTGGGCGATATGTTACGCTGTTACAATCCCGACGAAAACCGACTGGACCCCATCATGGTACATCATCGCGAGGTGCGCGGTCGTTTTACGGCATTAGCCATTGACAAAACCGGCGATGTATGGGCCGGTACGAAAACCGACGGTCTGATTCATTTGAACCGTACCCGCACCGTCGTCACACGCTATCGCACCAACAACCACATGCAGGATTGGCTGCTTTCGAACCACATCTCGGCGCTCTATTACAGACGAAGACGTATTGTGGATCGGCAGCAGCAACCATGGTGTCTGCTGTTACCACATCGCCCAAAAGCGGTTTGAGGTCATAACCGAACTTGCAGACATCCCCATTACCGCCTTCTGCGAAGATGCCGATCACAATCTGTGGATTGGCACCACGCAAGGACTCTACATCTACAGTCCGCATCTCGGAGCTATCGTCACCCATCAGATCAAGAGCATATCGAACCACAACAAACTGAGCGACAACTTCATCACAGACATCTTCTGCGACCGCGAACACAACATGCTCATCGGCACCCAATACGGCGGCATCAACATCCAGCCATATATGTTCCGGCAGTTTGCCTTCTACGATTGGGGCGAAGGGGATACTTACCTTTCGGGACGGACGGTGCGTCAAATCGTCCCCGACAAATCCGGGCACCTATGGATCGCCACCGAGGACGGCAATATCAACAAGTTGCACTGCCTGACAAACGTCATCCAAGAAATCACGATTCCGGACAAAAAGAATTCCAACCCTTGCGCATTGTTGTGGGACAGGCAGGGCCGTTTGTGGATTGGCACCTCATTCAACGGACTCTACTGTTACACGCCCCGAAACAATCATTTCGAACAATTCATTGTCGAGCGTTATCCCAGCCTCTCGAACAACCACATACTCTCATTGCTGGAAGATCGTGATGGCCGGCTATGGGTCGGCACAGCCAGCGGTTTGACGCTATATGACGAGGAAAAAGATCGCTTCATTCAATTCGAACCCTATCGTTTCCGGAAGCAGAAGATCAACCATCTGATGATGGATGACGAAGGGAACGTGTGGATCGCCACCCATGCACAAGGTCTGTTTTGCTATCACCGGGTCCGACAACACATGCAATCAGTATCACTTATAGACTCATCAGGCCACCCGATTCAGTCCAACAAATACATTAACTATATTTACCAAGACAGCCGTCGCAATTTTTGGATTTCGACCAACCACCACGGCTTGTTCCGCTACGATCCCCGCACCGAACATTACACGAATTTCACCACGGACCATCTGCTACTCTCGAACACCGTCTATTCCGTCATCGAGGACAACCATGGCAATATCTGGGCCAGCACCGACAACGGGCTGAGCTGCTATGACCACGCCTCATCCGCATTCGTCAATTATTCGGTCAGCGAGGGACTTCCCAACAAACAGTTCAGCAACAACTCGGTCTATTGCGATCCAGACGGTTATCTCTATTTCGGCACCATCAACGGCATGATTGCCTTCCACCCCGATTCGCTGCAAATCTCATCGAATTACGCCAAAGTCGAACTCACTGCCCTTCGTATTCAAGGCAGGGAGGTGGATCTCGATGCCCAATCAATCGAAAAGTACAATATCGAAGATGGCGGTCTGATCTGCCTGAACAGTTCTCAAGCCAAATCCTTTACAATCAGCTATACGGCCCCGACTATCAGCCACGCATCGAGTCTTTTTTTCGCCACCAGTTTCGGCTCCGAGACTCATTGGGATTACGTGGGTTCCCAGAAGCACATCAATTTTGCCAACTTGGTCGCCGGTGAATATTTACTTCAATTAAAAGCCTCGTTCAATAACCGTTGGAAAGGCGATGAACCAATCACATCGCTACGCATCGTCGTCAAACCGCCGTTCTATCGTTCAACGGGTTTCTGCATCTGCTACTTTTTATTAGCATTAGCGCTCCTGCTGTATGGCTTGCATCTGTTCCGCATACGCCAAAAGCGCCACACAGCCGCACTGGCAGAACAGTTGGAACGCAAAAACACGGAGGAGCTGCATCGCCTGCAATTGAACTTCTTCACCAACATATCGCACCAATTGCGGATTCCGATGAGCCTGATTATAGGCCCATTGGAATCGATGATCGAAAAAGGGCGTTTCTCGGGCGACACCGAGCGTCGCATGCGTTTATTGGCGCGCAATGCCACGAAAATGAAGATGCTGGTGGATGAATTGCTGCTCTTCACCAAAATCAAAACCCTTCAGAAGAAACTCCGGCTCCTCGAAGGCGATATCCAAAGCTTCATCCTGGAGATCACCGATGGGTTCCAACTCCTGGCCGAAGAGCGCGGCATAGATTTTCAGGTGACGATTCCCCAAGAAGGACGTTCCGTATGGTTCTCGCCGCAGGATGTCGAAAAGATAGTCTTCAACTTGCTTTCCAACGCGTTCAAATATACCCCCGAGGGGCGTATCTCGATCACCTCTCAGTTGGAAACCGTATCCGGCAAGCAGATGCTTCGTATCACGGTCGAAGACACCGGTATCGGTATCGAGGCTCATGAATTGGAACACATCTTCGAGGCCTACTATCAGATCAACGAATGGGAGCGCAAGGGCCAGACCGGCTTCGGCATAGGATTGGCCTTAACGCGCGAATTGGTCGAATTGCACAAAGGCAGCATCGAGGTGAGCAGCACTCCGGGCGAAGGCAGCCGGTTTTGCATTACACTCAGCGTAGACAAGTCGCTCTTTACGCCCGAGCAACTCTCGTCGCACCGAGCCGACAAAGCCTACATGTACGACTATAAGTTCCTCTCCATCGAGCACGAACGCGCCTTCGAGGTCATCGAGCCTCAGGATTCGAAACCCGTAAAGTCCGTCAAACGTGCTACGATTCTGGTGGTCGAGGATGAGCCCGAACTGTTACACTTCTACGAGGAACTATTCAATGACGAATATCGCGTTCTCACGGCTTCTAACGGACAAGAGGGCTGGGAGTTGGCCCTGAAAACGATACCGGCCATCATCATCAGCGATGTCATGATGCCGGTGATGAATGGTTATGAGTTGACCAAACGGCTCAAAGAGCATGTAGCCACATCTCACATCCAGGTGATTCTGCTCACGGCCAAATCGGGCACCGCCATCGAAAGTTACCGCACGGGGGCCGATTTTTACATCGAGAAACCTTTTCACCCTACCGTTTTGCAGGAACAAGTGCGCAACCTAATTCAATCGCGTGAAAAGTTGATTCGTCGTTACATAGCGGGCCAGGCCGACTCGGCCGAACTGGTTAGCAATACACACGATGCGAAATTCATGGCACGCATCGACTCCATCATCAAGAAGAACTATGCAAAGGAGAGTTTTTCAGTCAATGAACTGATGACCGATGCCGGAGTCAGCCGCACTCAATTTTACCTCAAGCTCAAAAGTCTGGCAGGCATGTCGGGCACGGAATACATCAACCATTTCCGTCTCAATGAATCACTATCATTGCTTAAAGCCGGCTATCGAGTCTCAGAAGCAGCCTATGCCACAGGCTTCTCTTCTCCGAACTACTTCACGCGCCTTTTCCGCAAAAAGTTCGGATTCTCACCTAAAACCTATACTGAAAAAAACTGTCAACAATCCACGACCAAGACATAATCGGTCACTTTTGTAAATCTACAAAAAAATGCTACTCCCAATTACGTGTGAAAGTCCAATTCGTGGTAATCCTGTTGATACGGCCTGCTTCGATACTCTTTGAGCACGGTCGCTTTTGACCTTCCACAGGCAAACTAAGACTCAAAAACTATGAACCATTTTTATAAAAATTTGTCCAATGATTGTTCAAGGATCTTGTCGCCTTTGTTCAATGCTTCGAACCACAGCTAAAATCCGTCATCTCCGATTATCAGCCACTATTTTAACCTAAGAAAAATAACCTTCACAAATTTGATTGAAATTGCAGACCATGTTCCAGCACAACCGTTTTTCTTCCAGAAAAAAAAGTCGGATCATTGCTATCGAAGTCAAAAGTAATGCCGAACGATACAATAGTGGATTGGCGGCTATCCGTAATATGTACAATCCCTATGCAACGTTAATAGTAGGTAGAAACGGCATGAGCCCTGAAGAATTTTTAAGCATCAACCCCAATAAATTATTTGAATAACCCCCACCCAATCCCAACATAATCACGGGAACCAATACCATATCCAGGGTGTACTAAAGGTGTACTGATTGTGATAATATAGGATAACAGGAGAAAACACCGGAAATCCGTAAAATATCAAACCTCAAAAAATCAATCAGATACATTCTTTTACTTTCCGATATTTTCACCCGATATCCCTGTCCTGGGCACTGGTTAATCCTCGTGATCGGTTGATTACGGGGATTTTTTTCTTTTTCAGACATGGAACGCATGTGGGCATTGATTACCGGAGCCAGTTCCGGCATCGGATACTGCTACGCCGAAGAACTGGCTTCGCGCGGCTATCCGCTGGTCATCGTCAGCAACGAAGAGGCGGCGCTGTGCAAAGCCGCCGACAGACTGGCCCGGCAATACGACGTGGAAATATGTCCGATCCCGATGGATCTGGCGACGGCAGATGCCGCCGACAGGCTTTATGAGGCATGCCGCGAACGGAACATCCGGATCGACGTGCTGGTCAACAACGCCGGCATGTATCGTTTCGGCGAAACGCTCGACATCGACAGCGGCTTCACGACGAAGATGCTCGCCCTGCACGTCCTCACTCCGACGCGTCTCTGCCTCCTTTTCGGACAGGATATGCGCCGGCAGCGGCACGGATATATCCTGAACATGTCCTCCGTGACGGCATGGCTGGCCTATCCGGGAATCAATGTCTACGGGGCGACGAAACGCTATCTGAAAAATTTCTCGCGGGGCCTGCACACGGAACTGCGCGACTACGGCGTGTACGTGACGGCAGTCTGTCCGGGTGCGGTGGATACCGACCTCTACAATCTGAACGAAAAACTGCGGCGGCGCCTGGTGCGGTCGGGCATTATGCTGCCGCCCGGGAAACTCGCCCGCAAGGCGGTGCGTGCGTTGTTCCGCGGCAAAGCCGTGCTGGTTCCCGGTCTGCTGAACCGCCTGGCATTGCCGCTCATCGGGCTGATCCCGCACGGCCTGATCCGCCGTGCGGCACGCCGTTCGGGCATCCTGCCGCTGCAATCGTAACATCCGGATTCATCGTTCCGTAAAGGTTCCGTAACAGAGGGTTTTTATCTTCGCACTTTGCAAAATGATTTTTTTCATGCGGATAAAAATTATATCTTTGGATAATCATACCTCTCCATGAACCGCCCGAACGGACATATCTCCCGCGAATCTTTCGACGCCTTGTACGCCGATTACAAGCCGCGTTTTGTCCGGATCGCACAGTCGTACGTCCGCAACGGCATGGTCGCCGAGGACATCGTGACCGACAGTTTCCTCTACCTCTGGGAGCACCGCGCGGAGCTGACGATCACCGCGAGCCTCCCCGCCTACGTGCTGGGCGCCGTGAAACACGGCTGTCTGGAATGGCTGCGCAACGAAAAGAACCGGCTGAATATCCGGCAGCAAATCCACACCACGGCCTATCACAGCATTCAGGCCCGCATCACGGCGTTGGAAGCCTGCGACCCCGGCCAGCTCTTCGCCTCGGAGGTCGCCGCGATCGTGCAGGAGGAGATCGCCCGCATGCCCGAGCCGATGCGGAGCATATTCGTCGCCAGCCGCTTCGACGGCAAGACCTATCAGGAGATCGCCGACACGACGGGTATCAGCGTCCGCAACGTGAAAGCCGCCATCCAACGGGCGCTGGGCATCATGCGCGAAGCGCTGAAAGACTATCTTCCGGCCTGGCTGATTTCGCTGCTGCT
>ERZ772893.3873-NODE-3873-length-10047-cov-6.447758_pt1 | contig 10047 bp, 8 predicted proteins | sample MGYA00511482_ERZ772893 | MGnify/ENA primary metagenome ERZ772893 (study PRJEB29015, sample SAMEA2737687) | human gut metagenome | biome: human gut; feature: human-associated habitat; material: faeces | place: China | collected 2012 ...
TTGGACACATTAGCTAAAAAATAGCTATTATTTTATTATTTGTTATAGTTTACGACTCCACATAAGTCATACGTGAAGCCATTGATTTTACTGATGTTGCGGACACCAGATTCAAAAAGTGATAATTATTCGTGATAGTTACACCAGTCCCAAACACTTCCAAATGTTATATGTAGACCTCTTTGCCGACCATGTTTTTCAGGAAATCTTCCTGCGCTTTCTGGGACACATAATACTCTTTTCCGATCTTGTTTCCGTACCCCATCTGGAACATCAGCTTCAAAATCCGAAGTGCTTTATCACTCTCACAATGGTAAACATCCATAATTTCTTTCTTGCCGAGCATCTTAGGACACTGAGCCTTAAGTGACTTAACACAGGACTCTATTATCGCATCCTTATCAATGCACACCGCCATCAGCTGTTCTTTAGTCAGTGTAGCATAGTTCTGTCCATTGTTCAAGCCAGATATTGCTTGCTCTGGCTCTGTCTTTTGATTATCAAATTTCCCTGGTGCTGGTTCTTGTTTAGTGTCTTGCACAGCTTCTGTCTTGTACGAAATATCTTCACCATATGGTCGGATTGCAAATGATCTAAGGTAATCATCAACGGTATAGTTTCCCCAATCATTCTGCAATGCCAGTTCACTAAACTCATAGCCCATGTCTTGTCCTCCTGTTTGTACCGTTCTTCTCATTTCAGAAATCTCCTTTCTCTGTTTTACTTCCATATAAAATGGTTTTTCATAGCTTGGTTACAACGATTCCTTTGACTAATACAGCCATTGTTCTTGAATTAATGTAACTCCATAGAAATGATATATCATAGTTTCTGCGGACATTACGCCAACGGCGCATGTGCCGTATTTCGGTTTAATATATTGCTTTTTTCATAAATCATCAAAATTCTCCCTGTTCCAAAGATTACAAACTTCTTTAAGCATACCTTCATTTATCACATAGTAATAATGACCATTTACCTTTTTCATTGAGCTCGGAGACTTATCCGTACACAAGATATGTTCTTCTTCCAGTGCTTTTATTAGCTTTTCCTTGCTGACTTTTTGTCCAAAGTACTTCTCAAGCCCAAGCTTCAATGTCGCACTTCTAATATATATGCGCCCCTCTTTTGACCATACTGCTAATCCTCCATATCGGGGATCACTAACATTTTTCTCGTCAGGACACTGTACAAAAATTTCGTCAGTATATATTAAATCATATAGTATTTTTAACCAATCTATATCTCCCTGAAATTCTAAAATCCGCCTCATATATCCTAGTTGTTTGTCTCTATATTGATCTACCAATGCACATAAATGTTTGTCCAGTTCAGCATTTCCAGTTACATCTTTTATTTCATTCCATTCATCTTCCCCAAAAACAATTACCTTTATAATATTGACACAGATTTTGAGTATTTTACTGGCATATATAACCCTAAAGCTTTCCTTTGGCTCATTCAATGAATAAAGTGCAAACATCTTTCTTATCAAATTGATTGTCTTATCCACTGATGTATATATCTTTTCTGCAATATGGCACAGCAATCCATTGTAATCAGCTTTATGTTTCTCAATATATCGAATCGCTTCAAAGTCATCTATTCCCTGCTTTAATTCCATTTGAAACATTCTGTCCTGTATTGAGAAACATCCCCCTCTAAATTCAGCTGTTACAACTGCCATTCCACTATCTTCATCATCGGATTTTCTTGCAATTAAATCCAATATTCCGTCCTGTCGTTCTTTATCATAGCGGAGTGCTTCTGGATGATAATCATCAATAAGAATAGTATGTCCAGCAAGTTGTTCCATATTTTTTTCTACAGAATTCTTATTTCCCATTTTAAAATTCATTTCTTGAAGTTCGTGTTGTACAAACATTGCTTTCGATAACAATGTTTTTCCCATTCCCGATTTTCCAAAAATCGCAAGAAAAAAATTGGGGCTATAACCAGCTTGACAAAACAGAGGTTTTGTAATCGACAAAACATCATACAGTAACAGAATTTCTGAGAAATTTTTCTTAGTTTTGAAAATACAACCCAAGATTATCAGTTCTTTTTCCCAATCTCGCTGACTTATTTCATATGAAGGTAATCTTCTACTTGTCTCTGGTGTTTTCTCATAGTTTCCCAAATTTATAACCATATTTTGCGAAAATACGTAAGCTGTTGAAAAATAGCCAAGCCTGCTATAATAGTTGATTTGGTTTATATCACATTCCCCTGCTTGCATCTGATTATACAAATTTAATAATCTTTTCTGTTTTTGACTTAATCCTGCATCGCAGCATTCAGACCATACTTGAAAATAGGGAATATTTTCCACACTGCTAAATTCGTGTTCTGGCAATTGTTTTCCTCCTTCCAATACGATATAAATATGGTAGGTTTTGCTAATATTTCCTGTAATAACGTCTTTTTTGGCGTCTATTGCACGTAATACTGGAATAAAAGGTGATACAATTCTTCCATCATAATATAGACCAGTATCCTTTTTTTCAAAAATTAAATCCATATTTCTCCTTTCCGGGGCAGGTAAAAATACCTGCCCCTTTTCTGTTAAAAAAGTTCAATATCATCTGAATGATTAGTCTTGTCTGGCAACACGTCCACAACCGCATTTTTTCCATATTTAGCCAATAAACCTGGAGCCAGTTCTTTTACCAAAAAATTCAAGGCATTTTTTTGATAATTAACTTGATAACTTAGCTCTTGAATTTGAGATGTCAACATAAAAGTATTAGACATACTTTCCTTTTCAATCTCAATCTGTTCTTCAGCAGCTTCCAGTTTTCGTGCCAAGTAATCTGAATATTCCTTTTCGCTTTCATACGCATTACGATATTTTTTTAACTTCTTTTTCAGTTTTTTCTTATCAGTGTCATAGATATAGTCTGATTTTTTTAACTTTCTTTGTACCCTTTTAAACTTTTTCTTAAAATGCTTACATTTCCTGTCACTTTTTTCCTTAGCCTTTTTCCAGTCCTCAATGCTCCATTCTTTTTTATCCATAATAGTTCCTCCATTTAAATTTAAAATATTTGAGAATTTTCCAGCGATATTGATACTATATAATCTCATATTTAAAATACATTCTTAACTGGTATATCCTTACAATTATGCTTTATAAAAATTGCACAATCGACATATGCAGAACCGCTTGTTCGACGTGGCAGCGAAAGTCGACTTATACATTGGCATGCCATTCTTATTTCCAACTATTACCACAGTACATTCAAGCCATCGCATAGTACCGAGTTCCAAGATCACATATCTTATACCGCTGAGACCGAATCCTCTTTACAAAAATTATTCTACTCTATCTGATTAATCTTATCAGTGGGGAGTTTTTTGAAAAAAAAGGCTGATTTTCCCCTCATTTTTGTGGGGAAAATCAGCCCATAACAAGAAAGCAAGTATAATTTCATCAATAATACGCAGTCCTGTTTCCATATATATAATGAAATAATCAATAACAACGAAGCAAATATAAGCCGTTTACAACGGCAGAATATTCCTGGCTCGGCTATTTGCGGACGCTCCAAGAGCGTCATTCGGCAACCTATACTTTAAACTCACTGGAAAAAAGTGCCAGAATGAATAATCCGAGTGCCTCATAAGTACCCAAAACACCCACTTACAGAGACAGAGATGCTGCTACTTTACAGTCCGCCATGTTTTGAGGCACTTTTCCTTCGTTATAATCAGCTTCGCGCTTTGTACGATAAACATTTTTCAACTGCCTGCATAAGCTCAATATTAAAATCAGATTTTTCCATACTCATAGCCGAGAGAAAATCTTTATTATTTTTAAAATTCTTTACCAACAATGACTTATCGGTTTCATCAAGAGGAACTTTGTAAAACTGATTTGCCAGAACTATGAGAATATTTTTATTTTTTCTATAATATTCAGAATCCGCCCATGTCATATTGGAGATAAACTTTTTAAAATCTTCTTCCGTATATTTAGGCTGAAGTCCTTGAATTGGATTAACCAGCAAATTGGTAGAAGATTCCATCAAATTGAAATATGCTCCCAACTCATATTGCTGAGCTTCTGACATTTGATCATAATCTATCCCAAACGTCTGAATTCTCCCTATAGCCTTAGCAAGTAATTTACTTTCGTCTTCAATACGTTCAATACGTTCATTTATCTCTACAATAGCTTGTTGATAAGACGTTACATCTCTCTTTCCTATTAAAGTAAAAACATTCTCTAGTCGATCTTTTTCGTCTTTTGCTTTCCAAAAAAGCAATCCACTTCCAATAAGCGCAACCCCTGCAATTGCCCAGCCAACAGGACCTGCAAGGGCTAAAAATGCATTACCAGCAGCCATACCACCGCCCCCTAATGCTAATGTCCCACCGCCAAGCCAGGCTAAGGCAGCATTTGTTGCAGCAGCTCCACTTAATGCTGAAATAGCGGTTCCAGTGGAAGCCACCCCAAAAGTAGTAGCTATACCCATTGCAGCAGATGGACCTAATGCAGCTACCGCAACTCCTGCTCCTATTCCAGCGGCTCCTCCACCAAAATTTTTTACAGCTGTTTCATTAAACCTTTCCTCTATTTTATCAACCTGCTGTTTCCAGTCCAAACGGACTTTTTTCAATTTTTCATATTGCATACGTTTTTCACTAGGAGCATTGCGAATAGCATCAAACTGCCCCTGTATTGATTCCAGCTTTCCATATAGTATATTACTATGTGAACCAAGTTCATCAATTTTCTGATTTGTCTTTTTTACCAGTTCTTCCGTCTGTTCTTTTATTTCCTTAAGTTTATTCTTTGACATACAGTTCACCTTCTTTGAAAATATTTGTCTATATCTGATTTGCTACGTAAAATTCTCTCTTCTGGAACCTCTCTTAGTTCTGCCAGCTTTACTGTCTTATTAAATGCACTTATATACATATCGCTCTTTTGCAAATCATCCACAAATGTCATTAACATTCGATCATCATATTTGTCAGCTAAAATCCTTAGTCCTTCTATGTAATCATCAATGACTGCTTTTTCTCTTCTGGCAAAATCAGCTTTTTTCTCAGCACGCCACAAACCAAAAATTCTTTTTCCTTCTCCATATAATGAAATCGAGAATCTGCCAATACCAACCAAATTAAACCTCAAAAAGAATTCAATAGGTGCAAATGTTCCATGCCCTGCAATGACGCTTCGTACCGTCGCATCTCCAATATCTAATACACAAAATGTTCCATGTGCTACCGTCAGCATTCTCTTAACCGTTGCATTTGAAAAGGGCTCACAGGTACGCCACATTAAGCCGAAAGAACGTTCTTCTTTTTGAGTGGTTGCAAAATATTTTATCAATCGACGCACAGCATAAACTATTCTAACTATCATTTCATTAATAAATACAGGAATAGCTTGTGCAGCTTGGAAGCGAGCATCAAATCCTTGATTGTAAATACTAATAGCCAGTTCGTTAACTGTCTCATCAAATTTTGATACCTTTATGCCAAGAGAATTCTTAATAGCAATAATATCATTTGTCCAAGCCCAAAATGGGGACGGAATTCCCATACCTCGATTCCCCTTTTCTATGCTACCAGACGATCCAGACACATCTGACATCAGATGTCCAAACCAATTCACAAATGCACTATAAAATTTGCTAGGTATATCATTTCCTCTTAAGTTGAAGTCAAAAGTTGCATTTTCAAGTGAAATCAATTGTCCTCCCGAGACAAAATGAGAAGTATTTTGAAACTGATCCAAAATAGAAAAAAACAACCCACATATAGTTGGATTATGTCCTAGTGATTTAAAGTGATGGTTAGATGGATTCAGATCAAACACTGAACTTCCTGCATCTCCACATCCTCGCTGATCATATGGAACTTTAAATTTATTTTCAAGAAATCTGAGTGCAGACGCCTCCCCCTTTCCATTCCAACCACATAATTTAGCAAAATCTACAGTCCTATTACTAAACCATTTATCCGTAATATCACCTAATATAGATTCTCCTGGCTTTCCTACTAAAAAAATATCTATTAATCCACATAAAGCACCTGAACACGCGGCAAGAACATAATCCAATTTATCACATTCTGACTTCAATTTTTTTACGGAATCTATAGTTTCATCTAAATTCTCAACTTCCAGTTTGGCTTGCTCAAGCGCCGACGAAATGTTTGCAGAAGAAATATCAAATCTATCGTCTTTTATTGTAAAATTCAATACCATAGCGGATTATACTTCCTTTCAATACCCCAAACTGTTCTCTTGACCCATCAGATAGCTTTATTACTTACCAGTAAAAGATCTCATTATATTTTTCATTCAAATTATCTTCATTCTTCACTTTTATAATTAGGATCCCATTTATGTTCAATTCTATTGGATAATTCTGTAACATATCTAAAAAACCATTCGGTATCTGAACAGATACATTTAATATACTTCTGATTCTCTTTCTTTTCCAAAAATTCTATATCTGGCTCTCTATAAATCGCATTAATATCTTCTTTATATTTTTCAATAAATTGAGTCTGCTGAAGACTGTTCAAATATTCCTTTACCGTATCTCTTCCATTTTCATCAACAAATTTTTTTAATTCTTCTTCCGTTAGTTCTTTTCCCTTGATATATGTTTCCTTAAAATATTGAATACACTTCTTGCTAACTTCTTCCATATCCGATAAATTAATACATTCTATAACCCCCAAAGTACTTATCTTCATTGTTACATATAGTTCCCAATAGAGAAATTGTAATTCTGGAATGGGAATTTCAGATAAACAGTTTACAAATTCGATAAATCTCGAATTAAGCCGTAGTTTTGAGCCAGTTTTTTCTCCGTTTGTTGCATTTTCAGCATTTCCATTTATAATGTCTTCCACGATTTTTTTTAGTATATTAATCCCATACATTTTTTCAGACAACCAATAGCACTCTTCACTTGAATTTTGTGACTTTTTCAAGCGCAAATTTAATTTTTCGTAATACTTTTGATAAAAGTCCTTCAATATTGTTACTGACAGCTTTTGTATTTCACTTGGTGATTTAAAATATGGATTCTTGGTAAGACTAAAAAATGTCGCATCATATACTGGTTCAAATATAGAATCTGGATAAGATACAAATAATCTATAAGATATATCTTCTCCCAAATTCATTCCTAACAAATCATCACTTGTTACTTCTTTTATATCGGATAGCAATGCCTGCGCATTATTTTTTTTATCTTCATATAATACAAATTTTTTATCTCTGATTTTTTCATTATAAAACTTTTCACTCAAGTATACCTGCGTAAATACTACCCATATTGATCCCCCAGCTTTTAACGTTCCAATTTTCTCATACGCTTCTTTTTCAGCATCATCTCCTCTTTCTCTTTCAAACAAACAATTTGCCACATATAATTTAACCGATAATTTTCCTCTTTTAATAGAATTAATTATTTCTTCAATTTCTTCTGAATCCTCTACATGACTATACTTAACATATATTTTCTTCCAATCATCTATATTCTTTTCCATTTCTATAGGATTAATCAATAACGGAATTCCCAAATATTTATAAAATAATCTATTATCAAGCTTATCTTCCAAATACACTCTTTTGAACTTTATTCCAAGAACTTTAAATAAATCACATTTCCACTCGTTAAATTCATTTCCATCCTTTATAAAACTACAATCACCATCTTCGGATATGCATTTAAACACATATTTTATAAATTTATCTTTTAAGTTTCTTGACGCTGCCTTATATTGACCATCTTTATCATTATACGTGTTTAACGCCAAAAAGCGTTGTGAACTATATATATGGCTCATTTGTACCTTGTCATAAATCTTAAAAACGAATGCGTATTTAAGCACAATTCGATATAACATGTCTTCAATTTTCATTTGTTTAAAGGTTTCCTTCACAAATTCAAAAATTTGAGGTTTTAACTCCAAATCACACTCTTTCAAATCTGGAATGCTGTTATCCACCAAATTGTAAATTTTAATTATATCGTTTAGATTATTTTTCTCATTCTCATTATTCAGCTCTTCACAAATCATTTCAATTATATCTTTATAATCTATGTCTTCATAATCTCCCATAGTATTCTCCTTTACTATCTTCTTGCAAAATATAGGAATTTTCCTATATTTTGCAACACATATACAGTACAAAAATCATCTTTCACCGATTTACTAATCTAATTTCTATTTTACCAATTCTCTTTACAAAAGCAAGTCTTCATTCAATATATACTTCTATCTTACGACTTGAATCTTTAAGCAATAGCACCAAAAAAGAGACAAGGAAACATTTTTCCTTGCCTCACTACCATCAACTATTCTTTATGTATTCAAGAATATCTTCCTTAAGAAATAGCCATTTGCCACATATCTTATGTCCTATAAGGATTCCTTCTTTCACGAGCCGCAATGCTGAAGTTTTTCCGATTTGCAAAAGTTCCTGAATTTCTTTTAATGTAAGTGTATCTGGTGTATTATCTAACATATTATCCCCCTCTCCAAAGATTATGTTCATTACAAAATTGTTTTAAGACCTCGGCACATCTTGGAACATATCGGTATATACTAGGTTATGACAGCTTTCACTCCTACTCATTTCCGAGCCAGCTATCATATACATATTTTTCAGTTCACGCTTATACTTATAATAACTACCTCTCGCTATTCCGATGAGCTTTATACACTCTGCATCTCCCAAAGATCCACCAAAATCCCGGCTGTACTTTTGTATCAACTGCTTCGATTTTACTGATTTCTTAGTAACAAGCTTCTTTCCGGGAAGCTGCCCGATTTGTTTTCCATGAAGCTGCGCGGTCTGAATTCCTTCACGTGTTCTTTGGTGCAGATCTGCAACCTCTTTCTCTGCCTGTTCAAATGCGAGCTGGATCTGTCGCCTTGCAAGATTAAGCATATAACGGTTAAGTGCACCGAATATACCAGCCAGTAATTCTTCTGATGCTTGATCGCCTGTTTTAAAATTTACAGATAACTGGTTTTCCATTGCCTGTTGATAGGTACTGGTATTTATATGCGGCTCTTTTAAAAATACCAATGACACTCCACGCTTATATAATTCTTCATACATTCCGTACCCCTCCTGTGCAGTACGGCTCATACGAGATACCGAATCAAAGACCAGCGTATCACCAGAAGAAACAACTTTGATCAGTTTTTCAAATTCTTTCCGTCCCTGTATTTTCGTTCCTGTGTATGTTTCTTTTACAATAACCGCATCTGGATATACCAGCTTAATATTTCTGATTTGCCGCTCCATTGACTGCTTGAATGTAGAAATTCTGCAATACCCATAGACTTTCATTTTATCATTTCCTTTCTATAGACAAAATTAAGGCAGAACCCTCTACAGATTCTGCCCTCACATATTTCTGATTATATTTAGTTCCTACCAGTATTTCTCCACGTAAGCTTTTGCCTCATCTTCTGACAAAGCAAATTCTTTTACAACATTCTTAATCGTATCTGATTTACTGATTTTAAAAGTTTTACAAGTTCTAATATTAGCCTGGATTCCTTCCTGGATTCCCTCCTGGAGGCCTTCGATTCTTCCTTCCTGTCTGCCGCGCTGAACGCCCTCGTTTACCAATTCTTCTAATGCACCACACATATAAATCTGCCCTCCTTTTTTCTCTGATTGCAAAGCATGGTTAATCAGTCTCTGGGATTCTGTGATTGCTCCGATCACGACTCCGAGTTCTGCCGGGATTGCCTTTTCTTTATACACAGTATTGATCTTCTGAAAATCCTTTTCATAAATGGAACGGCTTACATCAAATACCGTGTCCACATCCTGATTATGGAACCGCAGTGATCCGCTTTTCCTTAACTGAAGTAGGTTCATTTTATAATCGGATACCAATGGTTTCAGTTTCTCTGGGATTTCCAGCATATCTGCCAGACAGAACGGGCCGTCCCATTCTTTTTCCCCATAATATACGCACAGGCTTATCACTGGATGAAGCCTGTCTGTCCTCTTTAAGTTGGAAAGGAATTCGTCAGAAGACTCACACCCTT
>ERZ772893.3875-NODE-3875-length-10043-cov-4.521025_pt1 | contig 10043 bp, 8 predicted proteins | sample MGYA00511482_ERZ772893 | MGnify/ENA primary metagenome ERZ772893 (study PRJEB29015, sample SAMEA2737687) | human gut metagenome | biome: human gut; feature: human-associated habitat; material: faeces | place: China | collected 2012 ...
GGCCTGTATCCTTTGGAGAAAACTGGTATAGCAAGGTGTATGCCGGACATTCTCTTAATATAAGGCGAAATACTAAAGCAAATGCGTATCAATCTGACTTCGTTTGCCTTTACGTCCTGTAATCTTCATCTGCTGAAAAGTGTTAACTCCGTTGTTGGGCTCTTCTATATAGGTTCGTGGCTATATGCTGCGACACAGTGCACGATGAGGACAAATAGCGCTAAGCATGGCAGGTAATTGGGTTGCTGGTTATCTTGCCTTTTGTCTGCCTCAAAACGTTGGATAACCATGGAGGACAGTCCCTCAAAATTTTGCTTTGCCGCATACCGTGAAAGGTGAATCGACAGTTAGATATATTTGGGCGTCTCTCCCCTAGATCTAACGTTTTCCTTTGGAAAGCTAAACGTCATATTGAAATGGCTTAAATTTTTTATAACTCTTATTATGAATGGTATTGCTTATTTTAGGAAAATACCTTTAAGTGCTACAGTAAATATACAATCATTAAAATAGAATCTTTATTTAACAATAAACATATATAGGATAGACTTATGAAACAAATTCTTATCATTTCTGCTAATCCGCATACATTAACTGCTTGTTCAAGAATTTTATCTCGTGGTAATTATTCAGATGTTAAACTGATTTCTTGCAATAGATTAAAGTCACAGGAGGAGCTACTTGAGATTATCCTTGCAGAAAATCCTGATGTCGTAGTTGCAAATGGAATGCGGAAAAATTATATCCGTGATCATCTTAGCAGTGTTACAACAATTAATATACGATTATCTGACTATGATATTTTACGAGCTTTATACAAGGCTAAAAAAATTAATCGTTCTATTGGCATCATTCTGCCCCAGAATACTCCTCATGATTTTGAAATCTTTGAAAATTTACTGGGAATTCATATTATTGCATATAACGGGAATCAATTTGCATCTCCTCAAGATGCTGTTAACAAAATAATAAATGATGGTGCTAGAGTATTAATAGGGGGATATTCGCTTTTAGCTTCTGTTGAAGTACCTAAGGAAATTGACACTATTATCCTTGGTTTAGGAGAAGAAAGTATTTTAGCAGCCATTGAAGAGGCACGCCGCATTTCTGATGCAATCGCACAAATAAAGAAAAATCAAAATCTAATCTATTCTTTTTTACAATATACAACAAACGGGATTATAGCTGTAGATAATAATTCTATTATTCAGGTGTTTAACCCTGCCGCACAAAGAATACTGCAAATATCAGAGACATCAGCAATCGGAAACATTCTTGATGATGTATGTCCACCTCTGTCATTGGAAAAAGTTATTAATACAAATACAAATGAAATGGATATTGTAGTTTCATTCAGAAATATTAACATTATTTGTGATAAAATATTAATAAATGATGATGATATTCAAATTGGAGCGTTAATTATATTTCAGGATCTACATCATCTCCAACGCTCTGAAGCATCTGCCCGCCGCAAAATAGCAGATAGTGGCTTGACTGCTGGCAAGCGGTTTGAAGATATTTTGGGAAAGAGCCCAGAAATCCGTCGTGCCGTCGAAAAAGCTAAAGCCTATGCCATTACAGAGTCTTCAATTCTTTTACTTGGAGAGTCTGGAACAGGGAAAGAACTGTTTGCACAAAGTATACATAATTATAGCAAGCGTGCAGCAGCCCCATTTGTTGCGATAAATTGTGCAGCCATGCCTCCAACATTACTGGAAAGTGAACTTTTTGGTTATGAGTCTGGCGCTTTTACAGGTGCCCGATCAAAAGGGAAACCAGGTATGTTTGAACTGGCCAATGGTGGAACGCTTTTTTTGGATGAAATCGGAGAATTAGATTTGCAGCTTCAGGGTAAATTGCTTCGTGCTCTCCAAGAGCGCAAAATAATGCGCCTGGGAGGGGATAGAATTATACCTGTCGATATCCGTCTCATTACTGCGACAAATCGTAATCTCTATGAATGTGTTACACGTGGCTCTTTTAGACAAGATTTATATTACCGAATAAATGTGCTTAAATTAGTATTGCCAGCGCTGCGAAATTGCATCTCCGATATTCCTGTTTTAGCGCGATCTCTTCTAAAAAAGAATGCAGAACTTATTGGTTCAAATTTGCATTTTACTGCAGATGCACTCAAGATATTGCAGCAACACACTTGGCCAGGAAATGTTCGCGAACTATTAAATTTTATAGAGCGATTGATGGCTCTTTTTAGTAATAGAACGACTATTGATGGCAAAATGATTAAAGATGTTTTTTCAGAAGATCGTGAAATTATGTCTTTTCAAATGCAGTCTGCCACATCACCCACGTTATCGAATTCTGAGGATGATGTGGCAGAAATCAAGCGCGTCCTTGAAATGACAAATGGCAATTATACGCAAGCAGCAAAGATTCTAGGACTGAGTCGTGTTACTCTATGGAGGAAGTTAAAACGAAATAATGCTTCCTAATAATTCTATTGCTGGCATTCTAATTCCAATCCCTAAGCTTCCGCTGTCAATACCGGCATAATCTCTTGGATATCGGCAATATCCTCGATATGTTCAATAACCTGAAGGAGTTTTTCAGCTTTCGATTTTCCAAGTACTGGGGAAGAAAGTCCCAAAAACTTGTTTCGCGTTTCTTCTCTAGAAAGCGGATTTTCCGGCTCTCCCTTAGGCAAGGCAACAGTAAAATGCAACTCAGAGTCCACCCCCTGCAGCTGCGCTTTCAAAAGAACGTTTCGTGCGGTTCGTGGAATATTGTTATCGACTGTCAGAACGATCTGCTTAGCTAGTTCTGCCACTTGTGGATCATTGAAATGAGCTTCGATATCCACAGGCATATTCGATCCATATATCAAAGCAATGGCCATCGCATTAGGTGTGCTGAGCTGGGCCCCCATGGGAGTAGACGGCGCATTATTACCAGTCTGTTCAAAAAGCTGCCGGCTACATATCAGCTCAAGACGCTGCAACTTTGAGATATCCCATGCCGGGTGTGCTCGAAGCGCTCGTGCCGCATCGATAGGAGCATGACAAAAACGACAGGCAGAATACGGCTTGATACCCATCTCAAGAATATGCCAATAACTTCCCAAGCGATCCGTGACCCGATCAGGATGGCTTTGTGGAGACATGACTTTGAAAAAGCCGTCTTCTCCTTCCAAGATTTCGGCTGACCCCGTAAACCCCGCTTTAGCTAAATAAGCTGCGGTAATGCCGCTTTGTGCGGCATGACCGGGATGGTAACGCTTAGAGCTACAACCGTCATGTACAAATTGGAAAAGTCCAGAAGACTGTGTCCCTGCAAGGCCTAGGGCATGAACGGTTTGCTGGATGTCTAACTTCAAAAGTAAGCTAGCCGCCATGGCTGTACCAAAGACGCCCAGAGTTCCAGTTGGATGAAATCCTTGGAACCTGTGCTCAGGAGATACCGCCAGCGCGATGCGCAACATTGTTTCATATCCAGCGATAAGTGCGCGTAACACTTCACCCCCTGAGGAATGAGCGACTTCTCCTATTGCAAATACTGTCGGGACGATAGAGGCGCCAACATGGAGATACGTGGTTCTATGCGTGTCATCAAGCTCAAGCGCGTGAGCAAAAGCTCCATTTACTACACTAGCCGCATGAGCCGGGAGTCGTACACCATAATTCCATACAAGCGATTCTGGCTTTCCTCCCCAATTTTTAAAAGTTTGAAATATTGGAGCAACTTCTTCCTGCACGGATCCAGCGATCCCTACACCGAGAAGGTCTATCAATAAACGTTTTGCTTGTTCACTCAAATCAGCAGGTATTGCATCTACATCAATATCAAACATGCACTCAGTAATCGTTGTAGTGAGAGATTTTTGCTGCATGTTACTCTCCTTACTGAAATTTTGTTTTACAGCAAAAATGGCTGACCGACACTGGGCGGTGCCGATCAGCCAGTAGGGAGGGAAAGAGTCCTAGCCAAGCAAGGATTATAAGTGGCTAGGCATCGAGCTTGCGGCAGAAGTTTGTACGCACACGCAGACCATGCTGCGGCGGCTGGATAGTCGTGGCGTCAAGGACCTTAAGGGCCCACGCCATGTTCTGACCCGCCATCTGCATAGTCTGAATGCCTTCCTTATCCTGCCCCAAGAATTCTTCCGGCTTCCAGCCGAAGCCAATATTCCAGTACTGGTTACCAACGACCAGCATATGAGAGCTCAAAAGGTAATTATTAAGCTGATGAAAAACGGGAATGGCCCCCGCACGTCTGCAAATCGCAATAGACATTGCAGGCTTAAAACGCCAAGTACGGAAATGGTTCGAGCAATAGCTCAGCCTATCCAGAACGCTCTTGAATGCACCAGGGATACCCATAAGATGTACGCTCGTCCCCAGGACAAGACCATCATAGTTGGGCAACATATCAAGGATATCATTGACAATATCCTTATGAACACAGCGCTCGGCCATATTTCCGTCTTCTTTCAGCTTGCGGCATGTTCTACAGTCGTTACAAGAGGCGTAGCTCTTCCCACCGCAATGCAGGATATCAATCCCGATACCTTCCTTCTGAAGTTCTTCGCCAACAATCTTAAGCGCATTATACGTAACGCCTTCCTTATTATGACTACCATTAAGCGCTAATACCTTCATTGATTAACTCCTTATGTTATATGTTTATAATAGTGTTTTTTACATATACATTACCATCAAGGATGCGACGGGCTGTTCGATATATTGCAGCTCTTGTTACATGGAAACTTCCTTCTTTTTCTTCGACTTTAGATTCGACTGGAATAATCCCTGCTGGATGCCCAATATAAATCTTTTCCCGATTATGAGCTTCTTTTTTCAATAATTTATTGACGATCGTTCCAGGTATCCGGGCAGCGACTCCAAGACATACCGTACCCGTTCCAGGATGTGTCTTATGCATTTTAAGCATAAATAGAAGCCTAGATACGATATCTATAGAATCAGATTTAATTTGTTTTCCATCTGGAGTAACATAATCAGAAGGTTCACTCACGATGGAGAAAAATGGATTGTACGGGCTCAATCGAGACGCATCTTCAGGCTTATCTACTAAGCCAAAAATCACGGCTGCATGAGAACGGATTTTCTCAATGGTAGCGCAAAGTTCCTTGTTAGCGTCAATCTCGGCCGCAGATTCATTTCCCTTCATTCCAAGGCTTTGTGCACGGATAAACACAAGTGGATTAGCACAATCTACTAAAGAGACCTCATAGTCTTTTCCATCAACGGTGATGATGTCTGTAGGATTTCCTGTAGGCAGAAGCTTACCAGTAAAGGCCCCTGCCGTATCTGACCAGTCCAATGTGATACGAGCTCCACTGCCAGGACAACCATCTATGCAGAGATCCCCTTCAACACATGCACGTGAATCTTTTACAGGAACCTCTGCTACAAGGATATTTCCACTATTTGTTAAATGGATCCTAACAATCGTAATAGGCTCTACTGCCTTTACCAAGCCTTCATCAATGGCAAATGGTCCAACTGCAGATGATATATTTCCGCAATTCCCTTTATAGTCGACAAAATTTGATATAATGCTAACTTGACCAAAAGTATAATCAATATCTGCATTAGGATGAGTTGAAGGGCCAATAATGGCGAGCTTGCTTGTAAGCGTATCAGCTCCCCCCAATCCATCAATTTGACGCAAATCTGGGCTTCCAAAAATTGCGCTGATGATTTTGTCTTTCAATTTCCTGTCACTTGGAAGCTCAGAAGACATAATAAAAATCCCTTTACTCGTTCCGCCACGCATAATTGTACAACGGTAACTCGTCATCTCTGGATGATGCATTATATTTCTCCAAATCAATGTTTATTTAATTTTTGCTTCAAATAAGCTACTAAACCACCAGCTTCAGCAAGTTCACATAAATTGGCAGGTAAGGGCAGACAAGACCAAACTTTATGCCTCTCCTTACATACAATCAGCCCTTTTTGTGGAAAGACTTCAAGAAAATCTTGATCGTCAATATCCTTACTATCTGGACACTGCAAAGCAATAATGCCAATATTTATACAATTACGATAGAAAATACGTGCAAATGATTTAGCAATTACAATACGTATTCCTAAGTATTTTAATGTAAGCGGAGAAGTCTCACGACTCGATCCAGGCCCCATATTATCACCTGCTACAAGAATATCTCCTTTCTTTACATTTGCAGAAAACTCAGGACGTATAGCATTCATACAATATTTAGCTGAATCCTCAATACTCAATTCCATATATTGCGGAGGAGATATAATATCCGTATTGATATTATCACCAAAAACCCATGCTCTACCAGAATAAATATTTTCCATTATAAATCCCTTCTAAGTATCCTTAGTCAAGAAAATGTATAGGTGAAGATATCTTACCAGTAAGGGCAGATGCAGCTACTGTCATTGGAGATGCAAGATAGATATTAGATTCTTTACTCCCCATACGACCAATAAAATTACGATTTGTAGAGGAAATACATGTCTCATGGCTAGCAAGGAGACCTGAATGTACACCAACACAAAGGCCACAAGTGGGTGCAAGGATTGTAGCACCAGCCTCAGCTAAGATGCTGAGTATGCCATCTTGGGCTGCCTGCTTCCATATATTTTGGGAAGCAGGAGAAACAAGAAAGCGTACGCCATTTGCTATTCTATGACCTTTGACAATTTGTGCAGCTGCGACTAAATCGCTATATCTTCCTCCAGTACATGACCCCAAATATGCCTGTTGTATAGGTGTTCCATCTAGATTATCAACTGAATATACGTTATCAACACTGTGAGGACATGCAACTTGTGGTTTCAAATCATGCGCAGAAAATGTCAAAGAACGATAAAATTTTGCGTCATGATCACTTTTTAATGACTCAAATTCATACGTGATTCCGCGTGCAGCAAGATAGTCGGCAACCTTGTGATCCGGCTCCATTAAGCCTACTTTGGCCCCCATCTCCACGGCCATATTGGTTATGGCCATCCGCTGATCCAATTCACAGTCTTCAATAGCTTCACCAGTAAATTCCACAGACATGTAGGTCGCCCCCGCATGACCGATTTTACCGATAGAAGCCAAAGCTATATCCTTGGCCATCACACCTGCAGGAAGTTTCTCCTTCCACTCAATACGGATCGTTTCAGGAACCTTAAACCAGATTTCACCTGTAGCTAGAACCCCGAGCATCTCAGTTGATCCAATTCCTGTAGCGAACGCCCCAAGCGCTCCCCCCATACACGTATGGGAATCAGTACCAACTATAATTCTCCAAGGGCGCACATGACCATGTTCCACCATGGCTTGGTGACAAGGACCAATGAATTCATAATAGTGTTTGACATCATGATCCTTGGCCCAATCCCGCGTGAATTTTACGATCTCTGCCTGGGAGACTGACGCCGGTGGCGTATAATGGTCAGAGATAATGACGACTTTATCAGGATCCCAGACTTTGGCTTGCAGCTCATTCAACCCACTTGCAATAGAAACTCGTGGCCCTAAGATATCATCCATCATAGCGACATCGACTTTGGCCCATACGATTTCACCTGCCGAGACTTGCTGGCTTCCCGAAGCATGTGCAAGTATCTTCTCCGCTATCGTCATACCCACGGCGTCTACCTCGCGTTAAACAGGATTTTCTCGCTATTAAGCAACATTTGTGCCAGCTCAAAAGTAATCATTTAGAGGCCTCCTCCCGCAAAGGAGGCTCTTTTTTGTTGCAATTTTTTTTTAAATGAAACGTATGATGAACCTAACAGCGATCTTTAGCCTATGCCGTGATTCACGGAACAGGCTACAGGCGTCTCCCTTTGAGCAAAGAAAATACTGGCACGATACTTGCTAAAAAACTTGCATCACATATGTTTTAGGTCTGCTAATCATTTTTAAGCAAAGGATAGGCTACGATGAAAAAAACAACTCTCTTGAAACAGCTCCTTAATGCTCCTGAAATTTTGATAGCTCCTGGCGCATATGACGTGCTCTCTGCTAAAATTATCGCTCATATGGGATTCAAGGCTGTATATATGACTGGCTATGGTACGTCGGCGAGTGTACTGGGACAGCCTGATGTGGGTTTATTGACCATGAGCGAAATGGTAGAGCGGGCTCGCAATATTGCGGAAGCCGTCGATGTGCCTGTTTTGGCCGATGGTGATACCGGATATGGTAATCCGCTTAATGTCATTCGCACTGTACGTGAATACGAAAAAGCTGGCGTAGCTGCCATCCAGCTTGAGGATCAGCTTTTCCCTAAACGGTGTGGTCACATGCTGGGGCGTAAAGTAATCCCCATGGAAGAAATGGTGCAAAAGATTAAAGCGGCTGTAGATACTCGTATCGATGATGATTTTGTCATCATTGCTCGTACAGATGCACGAACTACGCTTGGCTTGGCCGAAGCCCTGCGCCGTGGCCAAGCTTACGCAGAAGCCGGGGCCGATTTAATTTTTATTGAATCACCTGAATCTATTGAGGAAATGAAAGAAATCAATAGGGCCTTCCCCAATGTTCCAACCTTGGCCAACATGCTGGAAGGGGGGCGGTCTCCTATGCCCACGACGAAAGAACTGGAAAATATGGGCTTTGGTATTGCAATTTATTGTACAGGTCCGCTTTATGCCGCTGCTGGTGCTGTTAAGCGGTATCTGGAAGCCTTGCAGCGCACGGGAGATACGAAATCTATTTGGAACGATCTTATTACATTCTCTGAATTTAATAATTTCATTGGCCTTGATGAATATAATAAGAAGGGTCAAAAATATGGCGTAAAGCAGTAGTATTTCTTTACCACCTCCTCATTATTGATATGGCTAGGTACGCCAATATCCTAGCCATATCTCTTTCTAAATATGCTTGTCCATTATTCCTCAAAATAAAAAAGCCCCTGATCCTTCAAACGGATCAGGGGCTTTTTTCAAAAACAGTCTGGATTGCTTAGAAAAGATTCTAATCCAGCAGGATTTCCATTACAAGCCAGCCTGCACATCCATCGCCCCGCTGCGCTATAGCTTGGCTATCTGCCTCTGCTGTCCATAGTTTTAAAATCTTACCGTGCTACAAAAAAAGAAAGACAAAGTAGGCGAACATTGCCAGAAAAGCTCTCTCCCCTATTCTGTAGGTAACCGGTTGGATTTGCTCTCTTTATACAATATAATCCATCATCTCTGTCAGCAGAAAATTTGTCCCAACCGCCCGTAAGCGCTTACTATGCCACTTTTAACAATACGAGTGCCTTATCTGATCCATATTTTCTCTACTGATAAAGATTATCTACGATTATCAGTGTAAGATGATATGAGCCATTTTGCATCTACATCTGCCTTCAAGAAAGCGACAGCCGTTGCGTAGTCTTGACACTATATTATCTCTCCGTGCACTATAGTTTTTCCAGAGGATATGCCAGCATGAAACAATTCCATCGTTGCACCCAGTACTGTCTGCGTATTTTCCTACTGCTCGCATCCCCGCTCCTCAGCTCCTTTTTTCCCGATATGCCACACGCCGCCCCCACCACACCTGCCCAAGGCTTCATCATGGACATGACACCGCTCCTTGGCAGCAATGGGCGGATCAAGGCCATCGCGCCAGGATGCCGGGCCGTTACCGGGTTTCTGGAGGGCGGGCCCTTTGTCTGGAGCCGAGACTTTGGCCTCGTCCGCCTTACCCCTCCCCCCAAATATTTCGGCATGGGGGATTTCCTCAGTGATGACGGGCGCGCTATGCTGGGCTTTGTATCCATCAATGACGCCATGTATCCTCCCCCGTACGGCGAGACCTGGGCCCGCCCCGGATTCATCTGGCGCTACGGCGAACGAAGCATGCAGTATATGTCAAAGCATGAAATCGTGGACGTCGAGTGGTACGGCTTGTCGGCGGACGGCAAGATCGCCCTGGGCTATGGCAAAAGAAAGCCGCCCTCTGCCCCACCAAGCGCGAAAGACAAGGCCGCTGAAAATCTGGAATTGACGCCTTAGAGCGTGTTTGGAAACTTCAGCTTTTATAGTTACAAGAAGGCATGTGGACAAAAAAAGACTGTGCGCGGCAGCAAAAAC
>ERZ772893.3876-NODE-3876-length-10038-cov-3.880597_pt1 | contig 10038 bp, 7 predicted proteins | sample MGYA00511482_ERZ772893 | MGnify/ENA primary metagenome ERZ772893 (study PRJEB29015, sample SAMEA2737687) | human gut metagenome | biome: human gut; feature: human-associated habitat; material: faeces | place: China | collected 2012 ...
TGTTCTTGCCGTGCAGGCTGTACTTGGTAACGCCCGTGGTGCCCGTCGCCGTCTTCTGCAAGCGCATGCCGTCCTCATTATAATAGAAGTAAACCGCATCGCCGTATCAAGGATCGCCGTGGTTACAAAAGAGCCATTATTGCCGTATGCGAGATGCTTCTGACTGTGATCTGGAACATCCTTGTCAAAGCTTGTTCCCTATCTTCATTATAAAGAGCCTCATCTGATAGAGTGTTTTTTATGACAATCAAAGATTATCGTAGAGTTGCCTTGTACTTTGAAAAACTGGCTAGACGCTTTCTTGCTATGGTTCATTTGGCGTCTTACCTTGTCTGGCTTGCATAATTACAGCATATTGGCTACTTAAAAACTTGTCTTCATAAATCAGAAGTGGTATAATAGCAGCGCTTGAAAGAAGTAAGAGCCGAGCGCAAGCCTTACCCGACGGACTTGACAGACGCGCAGTGGTCAGAAATAGAGCCACTATATCCGGAAATGCGGAATCGGAAGTGGAGCAAGCGCGAACTGTCAAGCGCCGTGCTGTACATTGTAAAGGTACTACCGCACAAATGAGTTGGTGCGGAGGCGAATGAATTTTTCGTCAGATGCAATGGCAGATTTTGAAGGTTTACTGGAGGTAAATCGAAAAATCTGCAAGCAGCAGATGGCGGAAAAGGCATCGCCTACGCTGCCAACGAATTGTGCGGTATTGCCTTGGGTTTCCATTGAAGAAGCGATGATTATCATTGCCTGTGCCGCTGTGTTGCTTCATCGCTTATGAAGACGGCTTCTTAGAAACACACCCTAAATATAACGTGCAAAACCAGCACGGCTGAAGGGAGCAGGCATAACTTCATGAAAACCTTTCGTCGGTATCTGCTGTCGTATTTATTAACGCTTTTTCTGCCCGTGGGCATTCTGTCTATTGTTATTTCGCAGATTGTGCTGCATTATTGCGCCGCCCAGCTGCTGGACAGCAACGCCGCCGCGCTGCATCAGCTGGATACCGCTGTGTCCATGCAGGTGACGCAGTTCAACGCTTATGCCGTGCAGACCACCCAGCGCACGGAGTTTTACCGTCGCAACCGGGAAAAGACCGGCGCGTTTTTCGATGTGCAGCGGGCGCTGCTGCAATGGCAGATGACGAACACGCTGATGGACGACGTATATTTTTTCACCACCGGCGAGGACACGGTCTATGCCTACAACACAGTCAATCCGCGCAGGAGCTTCTATACCTATCGTTTAGCCGAAGCAGGCTTTGACCTGGAAAACGTGACGGCGCTGCTGGACGGCACGGCGGACAGTCCGTGGCTGTCTGCAGAAAACGACCAGACGGAAACGCTGCTGTACGCAGCCTATGCTCGCGTAGACCCGGCAACGCAGAACGGGCTGCTGTTTCGCATTGATATCGATGCTCTGCGGGCGATGATCGACAGTGCCGCCATGTATGATTCCTCGGCGACGTATCTGTGCGATGCTTCGGGCAGGCTGCTGTACACCAGCGGCCCTGATGATGAAGCCGTTCGGGGGCAGGTAAGGCAGCTGATCGCCTTGCCAGAGGACACCGGGCTGGCGAACCTTGGCGCGGAGACGGTGCTGTATGCGCGGCTTTGCGCCCCGGCGCAGGGACTGATCTTTTTGAATACCGTGCCGCAGCAGGTGGCTCATGCGCCCCTTGCGCGGCTGTGGGGCATGTTCTTTGTGGGATTGCTGGTCATTTTTGCGCTGGGCGGTACGGTTGTCGCACTGGTGATGCGAGTGAACTATGTGCCGATCCGTGATTTGGAAAAGGACGTGATTGCCTCAGATGTACTCAGCAAGCCGACGAATGACGCAGTGCAGAACGTGCGCAAGGCAATCCAGACCATGCAGCAGAATAATTCGCTGATTGTGCGCCGCTCTGCCGCCTTGGCCAAGGAGCGGGTCATTCTGCGGCTGCTGCTGGGCGGCTATGCGTCCACGGAAGCCTTCAACGCGGACTCCGAGGCTCTTTCCCTGCGGCTGCATGGGGAAAGCTGGCGCATTCTGGTGGTGCGCGGCACGGGCAGCGACTGCGAGGAGGAGGACTTTGCCCTGCAGCTGGTGCACTCCGTCCGCGCACAGCTTGGCAGCGAGCAGGTGCAGCTTTATCTGGAAGTGCCGGAGAACCATATGGTCATTTTCATTGTGGCGGGAGAGGTGCAGGAAGCTCCCGAAATGCTGACGGCGCGGCTTCAGGCGCAGGGCTGCAACGTGCAGGTGGCGGTGAGCGACGTATGCCGTCACACGACGCAGCTTGCCCGGGCATGGACGCAGATCATGCAGCCAACGGAGGAGACGGGCCACGAAAGCGCCGCTGCACCGGAGGTTTATGACGCGCTGCGCAATGCGCTGGAATTTGGTGAAGCAGAGCGCATCCAGTTTACGCTGGCGACACTCAGCAATACGCTGACGCCCGCGCTGAATCGTGCCGCTGCTGCACAGGTGTGCCATGACGTACTGTACTTGGTGCGCCGCTGGATGGAGCAGCAGGAGGACGCCGAAGGGATTCAGGCGCTTCAGGACGTGGCGCGGGAGGCGGCGGTAGGTACCCTGTCGCCCTGTGAGACCTGCCGACAGGTAATGCGCCAGGTGTCGGAGCTGCTGACAGCGCGGCTGGACCGAAAGTCGCAGAAGGAGAACAGCCTGATCCTGGACATTGAGACATACATCAATGAGAACTACCAGGATATGGACCTTACCGTGCAGCGTGCTGCGGATCACTTCCAGCTTTCTATTTCCAACCTGAGCCATTACTTCAAGAATCATGTGGGTATGTCCGTTTCCGGATATGTGGAGCAGCTGCGTATGCACGCCGCACAGGAGCTGCTGGCCCAGACGGACAGCAGCGTGAGTCAGATTGCCAGCGAGGTGGGCTACGCTCAGCCTGCCACATTTATGCGGGCCTTCAAAAAGGTCAGCGGTATGTCGCCTACAGCCTATCGCACCATGGCGCGGGAGCAGGCGGCGCGTGGTAATTTTTGAATGCCCCCCTTGAAGACTTGCCGCCGGACAGTGACGTTTTTGAAAGCGCGCCGTTCCGGCGGTATTTTTACATTCAAAATTTGCTATTGATGTGTTATATGGTATAAAATATATTCAAAAGCTTCATCTTGCGCGGAGGGAAGAAGAACTACTATACTACAGCTACGACAACGACATTGAGGAGGCATTGAACATGCAACAAACCGTCCATGTGGTACGCCCCAGCCGATGGACAAAGCTGGCACGGAGCATTCGGAAGAATTGGCTGCTCTATGTGCTGCTGCTGCCAACACTAGTGTATCTGCTGCTTTTCCAATATTGGCCCCTGTATGGTATCCAGATTGCATTTAAGCGCTTTATGCCGACCAAGGGCATTGAGGGCAGCAAGTGGATCGGCATGGCGAACTTTGAAAAGTTCTTCAGCTCCTACATGTTCAAGGATGTGCTGCGCAACACCATCGTCCTCAGTGTGTATCAGTTGCTGGCGGCGTTTCCGTTTCCTATTATTCTGGCGCTGCTGCTGAACTACTGCATCTCTAATCGCTTGCGCAAGGTGACGCAGATGGTCACCTACGCGCCGCACTTCATCTCCACGGTGGTGCTGGTCGGCATGATGATGGTATTCATGAGCCAGAACGGCATTTTCAACCAGGTGTTAGGCAAGGTAGGCGCACAGCCGGTGCCATTTCTGACAGACGCGGGACTGTTCCGACATATTTATGTCTGGTCACACATCTGGCAGCGAACGGGCTATAATTCCGTCATTTACATCGCGGCGCTGGCTGGCGTCAGCCCGGAGCTGCATGAGGCCGCCATTGTGGATGGAGCGAATAAACTCCATCGCATTTGGCACATTGACGTGCCTGCCATCCTGCCCACGGCAATTATTCTGCTGATCATGAACACCGGCAATGTGCTGAGCATCGGCTTTGAAAAGGTCTACCTGATGCAGAACGACCTAAACCTGAGTGTGTCGGAGATTATCTCCACCTATGTGTACAAGGTGGGTCTGCTGAATGCGCAGTACAGCTATTCCACGGCGATCGGCCTGTTCAACAACGTTGTCAACCTTGTGATTCTGATGTCGGTGAACTGGATCTCTGATAAGCTGTCCGGCACCAGTCTGCTGTAAGGGAGGGAAAGCGTATGAAAAAACATGGTTCCATGCGCCGCACGCGGTTTGACACGGGCTTTGACATTATAACGACCATTCTGCTGGTGCTGGCGCTTCTCATTGTGCTGTATCCACTGTATTTCGTGGTCATCGCCTCCGTCAGCGACGCGACCTCCATCAGCAGCGGTCAGGTCATTCTGCTGCCCAAGAATGTTTCCATGGTAGGCTATCAGCGCATTTTGCAGGACGCACGCATTGGTTCGGGCTATGTCAACTCCATTCTGTATACGCTCGGCAGCACGCTGATCGGCGTGACCACCACGGTGATGGCGGGCTACAGCTTTTCCCGCAGCGACCTGGCAGGCCGGAAGTTATTGATGCTGCTGTACGTTTTCACGATGTACTTCAACGGCGGCCTGATTCCCACTTATTTGGTGGTGAAGCAGCTTGGCCTGATGGGTTCGCCCTGGGTGGTCATTCTGCTGGGCAGTGTGTCGGTATATAATATCATCATTGCCCGGTCGTTCTTCACGAACAATATTCCCCCGGAGCTGTTCGAGGCCGCATCCATCGACGGCTGCGGCAACGGCCGCTTCTTTATAAGCATCGTGGTGCCGCTTTCAAAATCCATCATTGCGGTGCTGGCGCTGTATTACGCGGTGGCTCAGTGGAACGGCTACTTCAACGCGCTGGTGTATCTAAACCGTCAGGAGCAGTATCCCTTGCAGCTCATTCTGCGGGAAATCCTCATCAGCAGCCAGATGGTGCAGGCGGATATAGGTGATCTGGATGCAATTCAGGAAATGCAGCGCATTGCCGCAACGGTGAAATATGGCGTGATCGTGGTGGCTTCCGTTCCCATGCTGATGATCTATCCGCTGGTGCAGAAGTATTTCGTCAAGGGCGTAATGATCGGCTCGGTAAAGGGCTGAGCGCCTGCAAATTTTTTCGGAAATGATATGCGCAGGAAGTTTTTTCCTGACGACATAGAGAAGAAAAAGGAGGTTATCTCATGCGTAAACTTTCGACCCTGCTATTGGCTTTGGTGCTGGCATTGTCCATCGCCATGCCTGCCCTTGCGGTGGATGTGCAGGTTCCACTGACCGAGGAGCCTGTGACCTTCCGCATCATGGTGCGCAAGGAGGACCTGTCCCAGAACACCTGGCCTGAGAAGGAATGCGTTCAGTACACCGAGAAGCAGACCGGCATCCACATCGAGTGGATCGAGGTGCCGTCGTCCGGCTGGACGGAGAAGGTCAACCTGACCTTTGCCTCCGGCGACCTTCCCGACGCCTTCGTCGGCGGAGTGGACGTGGTGAGCAACATGGATATGCTGACCCCTCTGGGCGACCTGATCGACCAGTATGCGCCCAACGTGCTGGAAATGTTTGAGACGCTGCCCGACATGCGCGGCGCACTGACGCTGAGCGATGGTGACATCTACTCGCTGCCCACCGGCGACGCAGATGTGAAAAACCAGATTCAGAGCGAAATGTGGCTGAATCAGGCCTGGATGAAGCAGCTGAATCTGAAGACCCCCACCACCCTTGACGAGCTGTATGACGTGCTTGTGGCTTTCCGTGATGGCGACCCCAACGGCAACAACATCAAGGATGAGATCCCGCTGCTGGTGTCCGCCTCCAGTGACGCGGCCCGCCTGGATTTCCTGTTTGGTCTGTTCGGTACGCTGGAAAACAACCAGCACATCCGGGTGCAGGATGGCAAGGTTATCTTTACGCCCCAGGAGGACGCTTACTACGATGCCCTGCAGTGGCTGCACAAGCTCTACGCTGAGGGTCTGATGAATCAGGAATACTTCACCGAGGACTATCAGCAATTCCTGGCAAAGGGCAGCGCTGAGACCTGCGTCGTCGGTCTGGTACTGGAGTGGTATATCGACAACATCATTCTGAAGAGCAACGTGCAGAATTTCGCTTATCTGGAGCCGGTGACTGGCCCTAACGGCACGCCCATCTGGAGCAAGGGAACCTCGCCCAACTCTCCCCAGGGTACGTTGAACGGCTTCACCATCACCAAGAACTGCAAGAATCCTGAGCTGCTGGTGAAGTGGTACGACTACATTAACTCCAACCTCGACATCCTGAACCTGTGGAACTACGGCCCTGAAAATGTGATCTGGCGCTACACCGACGACGGTCGCTGGGAGTTGTTCAACGACAACGTGCCGGAAGGCTCCTCTTCCTCTCAGATTCGTCGCACCATCGGCACCGGCCCCAGCGCCCCGCTGTATGCGTACTCCCGCTTCCGCGGTCCGCAGGCTGAAAAGTATGCCGACCGTATCGCCGCGAAGGTAGCCGCGAACGAGGCCTATGCCAAATACGTTCCTGCGGAGAACATTCCCAACGGCTTCGGCGACGCTGAGGAAGAAACCGAACGCAACATGCTGCTGGTGGATATTGAACACTACCTGAACCAGTTCAAGGCGCATGCCATCGTAGACGGCATCACCGAGGCGGAATGGCAAGATCACCTGAAGACCCTCAGCACCCTGGGCATCGATGAATATGTAGGCTACTGGCAGTCCTACTACGATGCACACAAGTAATTTCCACAAAAGTCCCTGCAAGGGAGGCGGCCTCGCAAGAGGCCCCTCCCTTCTGGCATATCACCCTACGAATGGAGGCACGCTATGATACTCGATCAAGTCATTGCCGCCGCTTCGCCCAAGGCGGTGCGGCGCGTCTGGATTGTCTCTGACTTGCAGCAGCGCTTTCCGGATCGCGCAACCCACTGCATGACCCGCGCGGCGGACGATTTTGTCTCGTTGGGTCTGCACTGCGATGCAGTCTGCTACCTGGGCGATGCGGTGGAAGGCGGCAACATGGAGTTTCTGATGGATATGTCCCGCATGCAGCAGGAGCAGTTTGCCCGGGTGGACGCACCGGTGTATTATGTGCTGGGCAACCACGACTTTGATTATTTCACGGAGCATAAGGCGACGCTGACCCGCATGGAGCTGCCCTTCTTCGAATACATGCAAAAGCAGCCCCAGTGGCACACTCAGGCGGACATCAGCGACATGTGCTATACGGCAGACCTTGGCCCCTTTGTGCTGTGCTTTTTGACAGACCATGCAGATCACGCAGGGCGCTGGTATACCACCCATGGCGAAATTCGCGGGGATGCGAGCCTATATCCCTACACCGAGGCAGACTATCAGGCCCTGCGGGACAAACTGGCTGCGCTGGACAAGCCGCTGATCACGCTATCGCATTATTCCTTTGCGGGCGGCAATCGCGCTGCGCCGCTGTTTGACCGTTTCCTGCCCCTGCCCACGCAGGAGCGCATTCATTTCTACGGTCACGCGCACATTGGCGATGCGGTCTGGGCGGGGAAGGACTGCTACCGCAAGATCGCTGCGGTGGACAATCAGCCCATCATTCAGGTAAACGTGGCGTCGCTGGAAAACTATCGCGGCAGCGCTATTCGCTCTGTGATTTTGGAATGGTATGAGACGGGCGAGATCGGCGTGTGCTTCCGTAATCATACCCGCGCCTGCTGGGACGATTATCTGCTGGTTTCACCCAATGACCGGGTGGAGCGGAATGTGGAGTAAAGACCAAGGATAACACCAGATCGCAGCTTAAGCGTTCATCCGCGCAGCATCAAAGTACCAAAGCCTACAAAAAGACCGCCTGCATCCCTGCGCGCAAGCAGAGATACAGGCGGCCTTCTTAATTTAGCTTACTTCAGCTCCGCAGACGCTTACTCAGCGTAGGTGCAGTGCATGAAATACTTGTAGCCCAGGGGGTTGGAGTAGAAGCCCTGCACGCTGTCATCCAGCATATAGATGTCGGTGTAGAAGTACAGGGGAGTCAGGCAGCCGGTGCTCATCAGCATGTCCTCAGCAATGTGCATCATGGCATAGCGAGCATCCTTGTCAGTGCAGCTCTTGATGGAAGAGATCAGCACGTCATAGGTTTCGGCCCAGGTGCCATTCTCAACCTTCACGTCGTAGCCATAGGGGGTCAGATCCAGGCTGTACATCGCCAGATCAGCGTTCGCACCCTTGCCGAACTGCACATCGTTGTTGCCGGAAGCAGTCACCCACATATCCAGGAAGCAGATAGGATCGTTGTAGTCCGCCACCCAGCCGTTACGGGCGATGTTGTAGTCGCCGGCCTTACGGGTGTTCAGGAAAGTGTTCCACTCCTGGTTGACCAGGTTCATGGTGATGCCAACGCCCGCCAGCGCGCCCTGCAGATACTCACCGATGGCCTTGTGGCCCTCGCTGGTGTTGTACAGGTAGGTCAGGGTCGGGAAGTTGGTGAACATACCGGTAGCCTCGTCGTAAGCGTAGTACTTCTTCAAGGTCTCCACAGCGCTGTTCCAGTTGTCCATGTAGGCGTCCTCGGACACGTTGTAGTAGCCGTCAAAGCCCTCGTTGTGGCCCGCATTCTGATAGAACTCGGAGCCGTCCGCGTCGGTCATGCCCATGGCCACGAAGGAGGAAGCAGGCACCTGACCGGCCTGGCCGATCTCGGTGACGATGTAGTTGCGGTCGAGCAGCAGCGCGACGGCGCGGCGGATCTCAGCCTCAGCCTGCGCAGCCTCCACGCCGGTCAGCTCGGTGTCGGCGGGCAGAATGTTTTCGTTGATGTTCCAGCAGACGTAGTAGGTGCCGATCTGGCCCGCCACCACAAACTCGGTGGGATACTGCTCCTTCAGGGAAGCGATCTCAGAGGTGGGCACGTCGTCGATCAGCTGCCAGTCGCCATTCTGGAAGTTCGCCAGCATGTTGTTTGCATCATCGGACAGATAGAAGTCGATCTCGTCCATGGTGATGGTGTCCGCGGCGAAGTAGGCGGCGTTCTTGGTCAGGGTGATCTTGCTGTTGTGGTCCCAGCCGGTCATGGTGTACGGGCCGTTGGACACATAGGTGGAGGGATCGGTGGCCCAGGCTTCGTTGGCAACCACGTCCTCACGGACAGGGAAGAACGCCGGGAAGGCCAGCAGTTCATTCCAGTAAGGCAGCGCGTTGTTCAGGGTCACGACCAGGGTCTTCTCGTCGGTGGCTTCCACAGCCAGCTCGTCCGGATAGCCCTTCACGCCCTCAAACATGTAGCCGTAGTCCGCACCCAGCGCGGTAGAAGCCGCACGCTTCCAGGCGAACTCAAAGTCCTTGGCGGTCAGCGCCTGACCATCGGACCAGGTGAGGCCGTCCTTCAGGGTGTAGGTATACGTCATGGTGCCGTCTTCGTTGGCAACAGGCTCAGGCAGCTCGGTCGCGCACTCGGCATCGATCTCCAGCTTGCCTTCCGCGTTCTGCGCCCAAGTCGCCAGACCGGAGAACAGGTGAGAGGTCACGGTCGCGCCGTCAACAGCGGAGTTGAGGGCGGGATCCAGGGTGTCCGGCTCGGAGGCCAGGCACACCGCCATGCTCGTCTTGGCTTCTTCAGCCGTCGCAGCCATCGCGCAGGAGAGCGCCATGACCAGCGCCATCATGAGAGCAACCAGTTTCTTCATCGTAATTCCTCCCTTTTCAGGATGTGTGTATCAAAAATGCGGTTTCCGCATTCTTGAGCAAATGAAAGCGCCTGCTCAGTTGATCTCCTTGACCCGGTGGCAGGCCACAAAGTGTCCCTTCTCCACTTCCTCAAACGGCGGCATGGATTGGGCGCAGGCCTCCGTCGCATAGCGGCAGCGGGTGCGGAAGGGGCAGCCCGAGGGGGCGTTCAGCGGGCTGGGAATGTCGCCCGTCAGCACAATGCGCTTGTTGGCCCGGGCCATTTTAGGGTCGGGCAGCGGCACGGCGGACAGCAGGGACTGGGAATAGGGGTGCAGCGGATGGTTGTAAATTTCCTCCGCGTCCGCCAGCTCCACCATCTTGCCCAGATACATCACGCCGATGCGGTTGGAGATGTGCTTGACAACGCTCAGGTCATGGGCGATGAACA
>ERZ772893.3888-NODE-3888-length-10001-cov-7.526141_pt1 | contig 10001 bp, 8 predicted proteins | sample MGYA00511482_ERZ772893 | MGnify/ENA primary metagenome ERZ772893 (study PRJEB29015, sample SAMEA2737687) | human gut metagenome | biome: human gut; feature: human-associated habitat; material: faeces | place: China | collected 2012 ...
CTTTGTAATCCTGCAACAGGATGCTTTTGACGAAATTGACGCGGTAACTCCGATGTTCGGCGCTGTCGTTGCGGGGAGCGGCGGCGGGGGGAGAGCTCTGCCCCTGGCGCTGCTGCCGGCTGCGGCTGGTGCTGCTGCCGGTCTTGCCGGCGGGGCGTTTTTTGGTAGCCATGATGAAAGCTCCTTGGGATCAGATATCGTCCCTGCTGATATGTTGGGCGATCATGCGTTCCTGCGCGTTGACGGCAGTTTCCTTGCTGGAGGGCTTGAGCCGCGTATAGGTGGCATCGGCCTGCAGCTGCCAGGTCTGGACGTTGTCCGCCAGGTGGACTTCGAGGATGTCCTCGCGGATCTTGCGGCGCAGTTCGGGATCGAGGATGGGGGTCAGGACTTCGATGCGGTGGTCGAGGTTGCGCGGCATGAGGTCCGCGCTGCCGATGTACATGATGTCTTCGCCGTTGGCATGGAACCAGTAGATGCGCGAATGCTCCAGGAAGCGGCCCACGATGCTGGTGACCGTGATGTTCTCGCTGATGCCCGGCAGGCCGGGGCGCAGGCAGCAGATGCCGCGCACCTGCAAACGCACGCGCACACCGGCCATGGAGGCCCGGTACAGGGCGCGGATGATGCCCGCATCCACCAGCTGGTTGCACTTGAAGATGATCTCGCCGTTGCCGTAGCGCTTGTGCAGCTCGATCTCGCGGCGGATCATCTCCATGAGCGGGCCGCGCATGGCCTGGGGCGAGACCAGCAGCTTGCGGTACAGGTCGCGGTCCGCATAGCCGGTCATGACGTTGAACAGGTCGGTGACGTCGGCGCAGATGTCCTCATTGGAGGTGATGAGGCCCATGTCCGTGTAGATCTTGGCCGTGGAGGCATTGTAGTTGCCCGTGCCGATGTGGACATAGCGCGTGATGTGCCCGGCTTCGCGGCGCACCACCAGGCAGAGCTTGGCGTGCACCTTCAGGCCGATGAAGCCGTAGACCACGTTGACGCCTTCCTTTTCCAGCTCTTCGGCCCAGGTGATGTTGCGCTCCTCGTCGAAGCGGGCCTTGAGCTCCACCACGGCCACCACCTGTTTGCCGCGGCGCCGGGCTTCGATGAGGGCGCGCACGATGGGCGAATCGTTGCCCGCACGGTACAGGGTCTGCTTGATGGCCAGGACGTTGGGGTCCTCGCAGGCGCGGCGGATGAAGTCCAGCACGGCCTTGAAGCTGTCGTAGGGATGGAAGAGCACCACGTCCCGCTTGCGCAGATGGCCGAACATGTCGCCTTCCTGGAACAGGCGCGAGATGTGCCCCTGGATGCCGGGCGTCTTGAGCTGGGGCCGGTCCACATTATAGAGGGTCATGAATTCGGAAAAGCCCATGGGCCCCTTGATGCGGTAGATCTGGAAGGGCTGCAGGCGCAGGCGCCGGGCCAGAAAGTCCACCAGCTCGCGCGAGGCCTTGTGGGCGATCTCCAGCCGCACCACGTCGCCGAAGCGGCGCTGTTCCACCAGGTCGCGCACGGCTTCCAGCAGGTCGTCGGCCTCGTCCTCTTCGATCTCAAGATCGGTGTTGCGGGTGATGCGGAACAGGGCGGAGCTGACCACCGTATGGCCGGGGAAGAGCAGGTCCAGATACTGGGCCATGAGGTCTTCCAGCAGCACGATGTCGTCACCGCGCACGTTGGGGTCGAAGCCCAGGGAGGCGTAGGTCTTGGCCTCCTTGTTGCGCGGGATGAAGATGAAGCGCGAGAGGTTGTTGGGGCACTTCAGGCGCACGAAGCGCGATTCGTTGTCGCGGTTGCGCAGCTGGATGATGAAATTGAGGCAGGTGGTGGAGATGGTGGGGAAGGGGTGCCCCGGGTCGATGGCCTGGGGCGTGAGCACGGGATAGATCTCGTTGCGGAAATAGCCGTCCAGGAAGCGGCGCTGCTTTTCCGAAAGATCGGTGTAGCGCACGATGCGCACGCCCCTTTCCAGCAATTGCGGGGCCAGGTTCTTGAGCCAGTGGCTCTGTGCGCGTGAGGTCAGCAGCAGGGTGCGGCGGCGTATCTCGGCCAGCTGCTTGGCCGGCGTGATGCGGTCGGCCGAGTCGTTGGGGGCGCCGTTGCGGTACTGGCGCAGGATGTTGGCCACGCGGACCATGAAGAATTCGTCGAGGTTGTTGTAGAAGATGGCAAGGAATTTGAGCTGTTCCAGCAGGGGCTGCTGGGGCGAGAGGGCCTCGTCCAGAACCTTGGCGTTGAAGTCCAGCCAGTTGATTTCCCGGTTGAGGAAAAGGTTGGGGCAGGAAAGATCCTGCATGTCTTCGGGCGAGCAGGGTTGCTCAGGATACTTGAGGACTATCTGGGAGGTCATGCCGCTCTCCTTGTGCGCGTAGCTGTTCCCGGAATACTGCTGCATGGTTGTGACAATTCTGTGACATTTTAGGACAGGATCGCGAAAGAAAAAGCGAAGAACAGCAGGCGGACGCCCAGGCCGCACCGGGGAGGTGCACGGCCGGAAACCCGCATGTCCGTAAGGTGAAACTAGTTTTCAACAACTGGTGTTGAGGTGTTAGCACAGGCCTTGGCGGAGCTCAAGAGGGGGCAAGGGGCCCCTCGGGAGGGGCGGCGGAGAGCCGCAGGCAGCGGCGGCAGTATCAGACAAAAAAGGGGAGGCCTTGCGGCCTCCCCTCAGTATCGGGAACGGGTCTCAGTCCTGCATGCGGAAGTCCACGCGGATCTTGAACAAACGCGTGGCGGGCAGGTTGAGGATGGGGATGCCCGTACGGGCCGTGATGTCATCCAGCGTGGCGCGCTCGTCTTCCCGCGAGGGACTGATGAGCGTGAACCAGATGTTGTAGTTGTGCTCGCGCAGGTAGTTGTGCGTGATGCCGGGACGGGCATTCACTTCGCGCACGAAGTCGTCCATCTTGTCATCGGGCACCTTGGCCGCGCAGAGGGTGGAGACGAATCCCAGCTTGTTGGACTGGAAGTTGGCACCCAGGCGGCGGATGACGCGCCGCTCGCGCAGGCTGCGCACGCGCTCCAGGGCCTCCTCCTCCGGGATGCCCAGCAGCGTGCCCAGGTCGGCATAGGGGCGGGGCGTCAGGGGAAAGGCCGTCTGGATGATGTCCAGCAGGCGGCGGTCGGTCTCGTCCAGGGCTTCCTGCGTGGTGTGGGGACCGCAGTATTCAGGGGCGTCCGTCATGCTCGCTCACTTTGCGCCCGTGGCGCGCTTGGGCTGATAGGTGCACAGGGGCTCTTCGGCCATATGGTTGCCGTTCATGCTCCAGGCGCGGGCGCGACAGCCGCCACAGACCTTGTGGAACTCGCACACGCCGCACTTGCCTTCGTAGCACTTCTGGTCGCGGAACTGGCGGAAGTACTTGCTGTTGCGCCAGATCTCGGGGAAGGGCGTCTCGCGCACGTTGCCGCAGTTCAGTTCCAGATAGCCGCAGGGCTGCACCTGGCCGGTATGGCTGATGAAGCAGAAGCCCGTGCCGCCCAGACAGCCGCGGGTCATGGCGTCCATGCCGAAGGTCTCGGGCGTGACGGCCACGCCTTCCTCATGGGCGCGTTGGCGCATGATGCGGTAGTAGTGCGGCGCGCAGGTGGCCTTGAGGTGCATGCTGGTGGTCTTGCGGAAGTCGTAGAGCCAGTGCAGCACGTCCTCGTATTCCTCGGCGCTGATGACCTGGTCGGCCAGGCCGGAGGCCCGGCCCATGGGCACCAGCAGGAAGATGTGCCAGGCGGCCGCGCCGATGCGCTCGCACAGATTGAAGATGTCCTTGAAGCTGTGCAGGTTGTTGCGCGTGACCGTGGTGTTGATCTGGAAGGGCACCCCGGCCTGTTTGAGGTATTCGATGCCGCGCATGGAGGCTTCGAAGGCCCCGGGCACGCCGCGGAACTCGTCGTGGCTGGCGGCGTCGGCGCCATCGATGGAGATGGAGCAGCGGTTGACGCCGGCTTCCTTGATCTTGCGGGCCAGTTCGGGCGTGATCAGGGTGCCGTTGGGCGAGAAGGCGCAGGTCAGCCCCTTGTTGTGGGCATAGGCCACCAGTTCATAGACATCGGGGCGCATCATGGGATCGCCGCCGGTGAAGATGATGATGGGGTTGCCCACCTGGGGGAAGGTGTCGATGAGGGCCTTGGCCTCTTCGGTGGAGAACTCGCCCGGATAGGGTTCCGGGTGGGCCTCGGCGCGGCAGTGCTTGCAGGCCAGGTTGCAGGAGCGGGTCACTTCCCAGGCGATGAGCTTGCAGGCGGGCGTGCCGTCCTCAAGGGTGCGCACCATCTTGTGGCCGGGCGCGCCCCCGGGATGACCGCCGGGATGGGCGCCCGCGGCACCGGGATGGCCGCCGGGGTGTCCCCCCATGCCGCCGGGATGGCCCGGCATGTGCTTCTCGTCATGCATCAGCGCACCAGCCTTTGCTTGAGCAGGGTCTCGGTGAAGTAGGTGATGAGCATCTTGGCGCCGGCGCGCTTCATGCCCAGCAGGCTTTCCATCATCACGGCTTCTTCGTTGATCCAGCCGTTGAGGCCGGCGGCGCGGATCATGCTGTATTCACCGCTCACCTGATAGGCGCACAGGGGCACGTCCACGGCGTCGCGCACCTGGCGGATGATGTCCATGTAGGGACCGGCGGGCTTGACGATGAGGCAGTCGGCGCCTTCGTCCAGGTCGGCCAGGGCTTCGATGATGGCTTCACGGGCGTTGCCGGGATCCATCTGGTAGCTCTTGCGGTCGCCGCAGGCCGGGGCGGATTCGGCGGCCTCGCGGAAGGGGCCGTAGAAGGCCGAGGCGTATTTCACGGCATAGGACATGATGGGCACCATGACCAGGCCGGATTCGTCCAGGGCGTGACGGATGGCGGCCACGCGGCCGTCCATCATGTCGGAGGGCGCCACCATGTCGGCACCGGCGGCGGCATGGCTCACGGCGGTCTTGGCCAGCAGTTCCAGGGTGGGGTCATTGAGCACCGCACCGCCGGGGGTCAGGATGCCGCAGTGGCCGTGGCTCATGTATTCGCACAGGCACACGTCGGTGATGACGTAGAGCGAGGGCCAGCGATGCTTGAGGCGACGCACGGCTTCCTGTACGATGCCGTCTTCGGCATAGGCGCCGCTGGCCTTTTCGTCCTTCACGGCCGGGATGCCGAAGAGGATCACGGACTTCAGGCCGTCATCCACGGCCTTTTCCACCTGCTTTTCCAGCTCGGTCAGCGACAGCTGGTACTGGCCGGGCATGGCGCCGATCTCCTTGCGGAAGGACTGGTCTTCGGTCTCCACCACAAAGTAGGGCATGATGAGGTCTTCGGCCAGCAGGGGCGGGGTCTCGCGCACCATGCTGCGGATTTCGGGGGTCCAGCGCAAACGTCTGCCGCGATGGAAGGATTGGGACATGGTTCTACCTCGATGCGGCAATGCCGCGGTTGTGTTTGGGGAGGACAGCGACGGTTCGTCCCCGGCCCGGCGGGATCGCGGGAAAGACCGGCGCCCGGAAAAGCCTGCGCCCTGATGCCGTCGGGCGGCAGGGGACGGGGCCTTCCGATGAGAAGGCCACCATAGCGCAAAACGCCACAAGGGAAAAGCCGCCGGGCACCACTGTGATTGCAGGCATGCAAGGCGGATCGGCAAAGCTGTGAATGGGGGTGTGTATGGATGCTCGCAACGAATTGAAGGGAAAGAGGGGACTGGTCCGCCTGCTGAATGCCACGCGGTATTCCCTGGCCGGCTACAAAGCCGCCTGGCAGGACGAGGAGGCTTTCCGGCAGATATGCCTGCTGGCCGTGATCGGCCTGCCGCTGGCCTGCTGGCTGGGGCGGGACTGGACGGAATCCGTCCTGCTGGCCGTGCCGCTGGTGCTTTGCCTGCTGGTGGAACTGCTCAACAGCGCCATCGAGAACGTGGTGGACCGTATTTCGCTGGAATGGCATCCGCTGGCCAAGAAGGCCAAGGATATGGGGAGCGCCGCCCAATTCACGGCCCAGCTTTTCCTGGCTGCCGTCTGGGGCGGCTACGTTCTTGGACGGCTATAAGGCGATGCGGGCAGGGCACCTGCGGCTGTCACAGGTGTGGTCTTGCCATTGCAGGACAAGGCAGAAAAGTTTTTTGCATCCCCGGTACCGAACGGGCCTCCTGTCCGTATCCCGTGCCCTGGCATCACCGCACAGCCGGAGACAGGTCCCTTTCGGCATCCGTATAGATCTTTGTGAAATAGGTGCCGGCATTCTGCTGGAGAAAAGGCTGACCTTCCATGTCCAGCCATGCGGGACATCCTGCCTGAAACAGCAGCACTTCTTTGCCTGCGGCACGCAGGGCGGAGATATGCTGCAGCAGCGGTGCATGATCTTCCTGCCAGGCAATGGCAGATACCGTATACCAGGATGCATCGAGCGTCAGGAAATGTTTCAGGTCATCCAGCTTCCAAGGCAGGGAAAAAGCGGGTGTAAAGCCATGCCAAAGGCAGACCAGATAGTCCCAGCGGTTGAAGACTTCCACAATGAGCCTGTCATGGAAGGGAAGTTCCCGTGCCAGCAGGGCCATATCATGGATCTTGTCCGTGACCAGGATCATCTGCGGATGGCGGCGCATGAGTTCGGCAATGTCTTTGCCGTCAAGGAGATGGAGCCCGCCCTTGAGGGTGAGGCCACGTATTTCAGACAGTGTGGGCGGCACAGGAAGCTCCGGGGCCCCAGCCATGTTGCGCAGTCTGTCCCAGTCATGCACGGCTACAAGGTGGTTGTCCCGTGTCACCTGCAAATCCAGCTCGATATAGCGGTAGCCGCGACGCAGGGAGTCCTCGACGACTTCGCGGCTGTTGGTATAGCACTGCCCGTCGATAACGCCGCCCGCGTGGGCAATGTACAACTCCGGTGAAGCGGATGCGAAGTCAAATACGCCGGGCTTGAGCGGGATATCAAAACATGAGGCTGCGGCGTTGGTCAGCGCGTTCTTGGCCGTTTCACTGTTGTAGACGACTTCGAAGACCAGGAAAAGGCAGACAAGCGAAATCAGGAACTTTTTCATGGAATAACCTCAGAAAAGCGCATCCGCAGTCTTGCAGAAGAGCTTTTGCAGATAGAAGTACATGCTGCAACGGCTCATGACAGGCAAGTTGCGACCGTCGAAATGCATGCTGGTCCCTTTGATGTAGACAAGGAAGGGGATAAGGCCGGAATTGTCGCGACTGTAAGAACGGTGATCTCCCCAGAGAATGAGCATGGCTCCCTGAGGGAGTTGTGTCACATAATGTCGCAGAGCGGTATCCGTGTCATGGGCCAAGGTCAGGAAGGCAGATTTGGAAGAAGAACAGAAGCGCCTTTCAGGAGTGACGAGGTCCACATATTCCGGCAGATGCATACTCATGGTGATGATGAACTGGACGAAGGGGCCTGAGGGCATCTGCTGGGCCGCATAGGCAAAAAGATCCTTGTCCTTGACGACTCCTGCCCACCAGCAGTCCAGCGGTCTGATACCGGCGGCACGCATGACCTCGATATCATGGTAGCGCGAGAAGCCCTGCAGCTTGTACGCTGCCCTGAGATTCATGTAGTCGGCGGGCAGACCATGAAAAACTTCTACAGGACGCTTGCCGGAACCCAGCAGGGCGATGAGGCTGCGCGGGTAGGCTTTTTCGTATTCGTAGTGGACGAAGTCAGGGCTGGCTTCCAGACCATTGAAGAGTTCGAAGTCGGAATTGGCGGAGGCCAGCTTCTTGGTCCCGTCCAGGCGCAGCAGGATGGCGTCGGGGAGCAGGCTGCGCAGGAAGGGCATAACGGGCTTGCCGTCAACTTCCATTTCCAGCAACTCAAAATCCAAAGATTCTACCTGTACCAGCGCCAGCTGCGACGGAGCGGCGGGAACAGGGATTCCTCCCGTCCCGGAGGGGGAGCAGACCCGGGCAGGCACATAGGCGGTGGCAAAAGCGGCTCCTGAGCCCAGTTCCATCACAAAGGTGCCTAGATAGCCCCGATATTTGAGGGAACGGCGCGCTGGAGGCTCGAACTGGGAGCGGCCTTCTCCCAGAACGAATTCGGGCGTGAAGTGCCGGAGTGGTTGGAGCAGGCAGGCATTGTAATGTGTCGCCAGCAGGGCGCATGCCGGGATGAGCGCTAGCCAGCACCGGCGGTATCGGGGTTTGCGACCGCAGAGCCAATATTGGACTCCAACAAACAGGCTCAGACAGATCAGGGCGGCAGGATCCAGATAGGTCCACAGACTGCGTAGATCCATGCCTGCGATCTGCTTGCTACCATTGAGGATGGCAGCAAGAGTCGGCGGCATGCCCATACTGGCGGCATAGCTGAGGCAGAAGAGCGAAAGCAGGCATTGCAGCAGGCTTACGACACGCAGAAAGTGCGTCCCGCAGGCAAGGACAAGCAGCAGGGATGCGGCCATATCCGCCAGAACAAGTCCCTGGATATCCACGCCGGAAAGATGCTGCGTGATCAGGCTCTGACCGGTCATTAGCAAGGTGAGAGCCGCCGTAGCCCAATGAGCAGTAGGGGGGGAAGGTGTCCGAGTCATGGCGTCTGTAATATGAGGATTGGAACTTGAGGCCCGATATGGAAGAGCCCCGGCATCAGGGATGCCGGGGCATTTTTTGTCTTTGGAGAAAAGGGCCTACAGGCCGATTTCTTCGTCAGTGAGATAGCAGGCGGGGTCCTGGGCCCATTCGTCGCCGTAGTAGGCTTCGGCGCGGGCGCGGAAGTTGCCGCCGCAGATGTTCAGGAAGCGGCACTTGGCACAGCGGCCGCCCACATGGGCCTTCTTGTCCTTGAGCTTGTGCAGCAGCTCGATGTTGGGGTCGTCCCAGATCTCGGAGAAGGGGCGCTCCAGCACGTTGCCGAAGGTGTGGTTGCGCCAGAACTGGTCGGCATGCACCTTGCCGTCCCAGGAGATGCAGCCAATGCCGCGGCCGGAGTTGTTGCCTTCGTTGTACTGCAGGAGCTCGAAGATCTCTTCGGCGCGCTTGGGATCTTCACGCTTCATGCGCATCCACACATAGGGACCGTCGGCGTGGTTGTCCACGGTGAGGATCTCTTTGGGCTTGCCGGCGTCGAACAGGGCGCGGGTCTCGTCCATGATGAGGTCCAGCACCTGACGGGTCTCGGCGTGATCCAGGTCTTCCTTGATGAGCTCGGAACCGCGGCCCGAGTACACCAGGTGGTAGAAACAGGCGCGGGGCACTTCCAGGTCGGCCAGCAGGCGGAAGATGCCGGGGATCTCGCCCACGTTACGCTTGTTGATGGTGAAGCGCAGGCCCACCTTCAGGCCTTCGGCCTGGCAGTTGGCCACGCCTTCCAGGGCCTTGCGGAAGGCACCGGGCACGCCGCGGAAACGGTCGTGCACTTCTTCCATGCCGTCCAGGGAGATGCCCACGTAGGAGAGGCCCACGCCCTTGAGTTCACGGGCCTTTTCCTTGGTGATGAGGGTGCCGTTGGTGGAGATGACGGCGCGCATGCCCTTGGAGGTGGCATGGCTGGCCAGTTCCACCAGGTCCTTGCGCACCAGGGGCTCGCCGCCCGAGAAGAGCATGACCGGCGCGCCGTAGGCGGCCAGGTCGTCGATCATGGTCTTGGCCTGTTCGGTGCTGATGTCGTCGGCGCCGTCCACGGGCACGGCCTGGGCGTAGCAGTGCACGCATTTCAGGTTGCAGCGCTTGGTCATGTTCCAGACCACCACGGGCTTCTTGTCCTTGGAGAACTGGAGCAGGTGCGAGGGCAGGTTGCCGGATTCACGGCCGTAACGCAGGGCGTCGGAGGGCTCCACCTGACCGCAATACAGTTTGGAAATACCGATCATCGTACGATCCTTTACAGCGAGTCGCCGTTTGTGCCCCGCCGGGATAGCGGACACGGGGCGGGGGGTATGGCGCGGGGAAGCCCGGAGGAACGCCCGGCCTGAGTGTCTGGGGACGGGACAGGATCATCCCGCCGTCATGGTGCCTGTCTGCCCGGAAGGCCGCGGGGCCTGCCGGAAGCAGAGGGAAAAACGGTGGCTGCGGGGCCGGAACGGGGAGGGCGCCG
>ERZ772893.3890-NODE-3890-length-10000-cov-4.462745_pt1 | contig 10000 bp, 7 predicted proteins | sample MGYA00511482_ERZ772893 | MGnify/ENA primary metagenome ERZ772893 (study PRJEB29015, sample SAMEA2737687) | human gut metagenome | biome: human gut; feature: human-associated habitat; material: faeces | place: China | collected 2012 ...
AACAGTATAGAATCAACGAACGTATTCGTGTTCGTGAAGTTCGTTTAGTAGGTGACAATATTGAGACGGGTGTTTATCCGATCGCTCAAGCGCTGAAAATAGCGGAAGAGCAGGGGATGGATCTAGTCGAGATTTCACCAAATGCTGCGCCCCCCGTTTGTAGAGTAATCGACTACCAGAAATTCCTCTATCAGCAAAAAAAGCGTCAGAAAGAGCAAAAAGCGAAATCTGTGAAAGTGGTCGTGAAGGAGATTCGTTTCGGGCCTCAGACAGATGATCATGATTACAATTTTAAATTGAAGCACGCTAAGGGATTTTTGGAGGAAGGTTCGAAGGTCAAAGCCTACGTGTTCTTTAAAGGCCGTTCTATCCTTTTCAAGGAACAGGGAGAAGTCCTGCTGCTTCGTTTTGCCAACGATTTGGAGGATTATGGAAAAGTAGAGCAGTTGCCGGTATTGGAGGGAAAACGTATGATTATCATGCTTACTCCGAAGAAAGCGGGCACTGGTTCAGCCCCGGCTGCGGCCGCAGCTCCGAAAGTTGTAAAGAAAGTGATCACGACACCTAAGCCTAAAAGCGAGGGTGATAAGAAAACAGAAGAATAAAATCCGTCCCTGATAGAAGGGAGGTTAAGTTTAATAATTAAAATATAATTGGAAAATGCCTAAGATGAAGACTAATTCCGGTGCCAAAAAGAGGTTCGCCCTTACCGGATCAGGAAAGATCAAAAGAAAACACGCTTTTAAGAGTCATATCTTAACAAAGAAGACTAAGAAGCAAAAGAGAAATCTTACTCACACGGGTTTGGTAGCTAGTGTTGACGTAAGCAACGTAAAGCAGATGCTTTGCATGAAGTAATCTTTATTCATTAAGCGAGTTTTATAACGATTTTTATTAACCGAATGCATTAGCAATCAAGTTCATCCTAAGAGATGACGCTAACATTCAAAACAGATTAGAATTATGCCTAGATCAGTAAATCATGTTGCTTCAAGAGCAAAAAGAAAACGGATTTTAAAACTAACCCGTGGTTATTATGGTGCACGTAAGAACGTTTGGACCGTAGCGAAGAATACATGGGAAAAAGGTTTGACTTATGCTTTCCGCGACCGTCGTAACAAGAAACGTAATTTCCGTGCTTTGTGGATTCAGCGTATCAACGCTGCCGCTCGTATGGAAGGTTTGTCTTACTCTCGCCTAATGGGTGCTTTGCACGCTGCCGGTATCGAGATCAACCGTAAGGTTTTGGCAGACTTGGCCGTTAACCATCCGGAAGCATTCAAGGCTATCGTAGCTAAAGTAAAATAAGATTTTTGCTATATAGTTAATAAAGAGCCTCCCCGAAAAGGAGGCTCTTTTTTTGTTGTTTTTGTTTGGTTATGTCGATACGATTACATATCTTTGTAACAAGAAAAAGATAAACAGGGAATGAGTTAAGCCGCACTTGTTCGATTGGGAAACTCATCAGTTTATTTTAATTCCGAGACATAGCTCTTGTCGCCAATGGCGGGCCGCGCCCTTCGGGGTATGCTTAGCACGGCGGATTACAAAGGTGGCAAAGCACTCAAATCCTGTCATACGGAGTTTGTTCACATCTACAGTGCGGCTTTTTCAAATAGGGAAGAGGATCTTTAATTAGATTCTCTTCTTTTTTATGCGGTTCACGCAGATAGTCTCGTTAGCTCATATAAGTAGTCTTCTGAAGATAAAGTGAATTATTTTGAAAATAAATTAGGTTTTATAGTTGGTAATCCAAAAAGAATGCTTTCCTTTGTACCAACAAACAAAAGATAGTTTGTCTTGCTCTTTATCTTCGAGTTTCTATTCTCAGTAATGATAATATATTCTTCTAGAAATCGATCTTCACTAACATCACTTGTTTTATTATTAATTTATTTTTAATTTTTTTCGTATGAATATTTACATTGGAAACTTGAGTTATCGAGTAAGAGAGTCTGATTTGCAACAAGTATTAGAAGAGTATGGTGTTGTTGATTCAGTAAAGTTAATTGTTGATCGTGATACTAGACGTTCTAAGGGTTTCGCTTTCGCTGAAATGCCTAACGTTGATGAGGCTCAAAAAGCTATCGAGGAATTAAACCAAGCTGAGTACGAAGGTCGTCAGATGGTTGTAAAAGAAGCAATTCCTAGACGTTAATTTTAGAAGATATACATCTTAAAATAACTCTGAAGCGGGGAGACGATAGTCTTTCCGCTTTTTTGATATTGTCCATTATTGTCGTATATTTACGCACCAAGAATAACACAACTAAAAAATAAGTATTATGACGTTGCCAAAACGGTCTTGCATGAAAGTAACCGGACTTGCTCTCGCTTGTTCCTCACTACTTTTTTCCTGTGCTCCCAAGGAGGTTCCGCAGGTGAATTTAATCCCTAAGCCGGTCCATATCGAGGTGACTGGCGGTTATTTCAAAGTAGATAGTAATCTCGTATTCGGGAATGATCAATCGGGTACGATCCGTTACGTGGTCGATGAGTCTTTCAATGGCGGAAATCCGGAGGGATATGCGTTGAATGTGACCAAGAAGGGGATCGAGTTGAGAGCCGCCTCTAAATCCGGATTGTTTTACGGGGAACAAACGTTGCGCCAGCTGTATACGTCGAAAGGGATTCCTTGCGTATCGATCCAAGATAATCCCCGTTTCCCGTATCGTGGCTTGCATCTGGATGTCTCCCGTCATTTCTTCCCGAAAGAGGAGGTGATGAAGTTATTGAACGTCATGTCTTATTATAAATTGAATACGCTTCATATGCATTTGACGGATGCCGGTGGTTGGCGTATCCAGATGGATAAATACCCGAAACTGACTACGGACGTGGCTTTCCGTACGGAATCCGATTGGCAGAAATGGTGGGATGGAAAGGATCGCAAGTATCTGCCGGAAGGAACTCCGGGGGCATATGGCGGTTATTTTACGAAAGAAGATATCCGTGAGATCGTGGATTACGCTACGGCCCGGCATATTAATATAATACCGGAAATCGAATTCCCGGGGCATTCGGACGAGGTGTTCGTGGCGTACCCGGAGTTGAGTTGTGCCGGCAAACCTTATACGACGGGTGATTTCTGCATCGGCAACGAGAAATCGTTTACGTTCATGGAGGATGTATTGTCCGAGGTGATCGAGTTGTTCCCTTCCGAATATATCCATATCGGGGGAGACGAGGCCGGGAAGGGAGCTTGGAAGACCTGCCCGAAATGTCAAGGCTTGATGCGCCGGAATGGGATGAAGGACGTGGATGAGTTGCAGAGCTATATGATTCATCGTGCCGAGGAATTCCTGATTTCCAAAGGCCGCAAATTGATCGGTTGGGATGAGATTCTGGAAGGGGGTTTGGCTCCGGAGGCTACCGTCATGTCTTGGCGGGGCGAGGAAGGGGGAATCAAGTCCGCTCGCATGGGACACGACGTGGTCATGACACCGGGTGGTTATATGTATTTCGATTTCTATCAAGCCGATCCGAAGACACAGCCGTATGCCATCGGCGGTTATACGCCGATCAAGCGGGCGTACAGTTATAATCCAGTGCCTGTGGATTCGTTGACTGCCGAGGAAAGTAAGCATATCCTAGGGGTACAGGCGAATACATGGACGGAGTATATCAAGGATGAGAAGCATCTGGAGTATATGATGTTCCCTCGTGCCTTGGCGGTCGCCGAGATCGGATGGACTCCGCAAGAGGATCGTAGTTGGGAGGATTTTAAGCCTCGTATGAACGCGAATATCCCGGTTCTGCAACGGATGGGTATCAATACGTTCACGCTCTCAGACGAGATCGAGACCACGATGGAGGTAGATACCTTGCGGCGAGAGATCAAGGTCATGTTGGATGCGGAGAAATATCCGGCGGAGATACGTTACACGACAGACGGCTCTATTCCCGCCGCCTCTTCCCGGGTCTATAACGGCCCGATCGTGGTGAAAGACTCCGCTGATATCAAGGCCGCTATCTTCCGTGACGGGCAGCTTCAAGGAACGCCTACCGAGAAGAAGGTGGATTATCACCGGGGTATCAATAAGCCTATACATTATAATAGTAAGCTGTATAGCGGTTATATGGCGGGTGGCATGAACGCCTTGCTGGACGGCTACAGGGGAGGCTTGACTTATCTGGACGGTCGTTGGCAGGGTTATTTGAATGACTTGGATTGCGTGGTGGACATGGGCGAGGTGACGGATATCCATAAGGTATCGTCCCGCTTTATGCAATTGATCGGCCCGGGCGTGTACCAACCGGGAGAGGTGGAGTTGCTGACATCGGAAGACGGGGAGAGCTATATCTCGCAGGGAGTTATCCCTACTACGATATCCAATACGGATAAAGACCTGTCTTTTCAGGAATATACGTTTAACGGCGATTGGAAAGCCCGTTATATCCGTATCAAGGCAAAAGAGGCAAATAAGGGTTTCATCTTCACGGATGAGATCGTGATCTGGTAAGTATGAATCAATTAATTATCAACTAAAATACATTTATCAAATGAAGAAACAGCTAATGACCTTCCTGTTGTGTGGTAGCCTGTTCGCTACGGCACAGCAACCGGTAGATTATGTGAACCCCTTCATCGGTACGAGCAATTACGGTACGACGAATCCCGGCGCGGTTTGTCCGCAGGGTATGATGAGCGTGGTTCCTTTCAACGTCATGGGGTCGGAGAAGAATCGTTTTGACAAGGATAGTCAATGGTGGTCTACTCCTTACTCGGCAGACAATAAATTCTTTACGGGATTCGCCCACGGTAGCTTGAGCGGCGTGGGATGCCCGGAGCTGGGAGGTTTGCTATTGATGCCGACGACGGGCGAGTTGAACGTGGACTATAAGGCTTACGGCAGTGAGTACAAGGACGAGGTGGCTCACCCCGGTTATTATAGCAATACCTTGACCAAGTATAATATCAAGGCGGAGGCTACTGCCAGCATGCGTACGGGCTTGAGCCGTTTTACCTTCCCGAAAGGGAAGAGCCATATCCTCTTGAACCTAGGCGAGGGCTTGACGAACGAGACCGGCGCTACGGTACGTATCGTGAATGATACGGAGATCGAGGGGAGTAAGCTTTTAGGTACGTTCTGCTATAATCCACAGGCCGTATTCCCGGTTTACTTCGTGATGAAGGTAAACAAGGCCCCGAAGAAGATGGGTTATTGGAAGAAACAACGTGAGATGAAGGGGGTAGAGGCCGAATGGGATATCTACTCCGGCAAGTATAAGTTATATACCAGTTATACCCGTGAGATGAGCGGAGACGATGTCGGCGTATGGTTCGATTACGATACGGACGAGGGCGAGGCTATCGAGGTGAAGATGGGTATCTCGTACGTGAGCATCGAGAACGCCCGCCTGAACATGAATACGGAGCAGCCCGGCTTCGATTTCGACAAGGTCCGTACGGCGGCTAGTACGATGTGGAACAAGGATCTTTCCAAGGTACAAGTGGAAGGGGGTACGAAAGACGAGAAAACGATATTCTATACCGGTATGTATCATTTGCTGATCCATCCGAATATCCTGCAAGACGTGAACGGCGAGTACCCGATGATGGAGAGCCTGAAAGTAGGCCATACCACCGGAAACCGTTATACGGTCTTCTCCCTGTGGGATACGTACCGCAACGTAAGTACCCTGATGACCTTGCTCTATCCGGAGCGTCAATTAGATATTATCCGTACGATGCTGGATATGTATCGGGAAAACGGTTGGTTACCGAAATGGGAGCTTTACGGACGTGAGACCTTTACGATGGAGGGCGATCCCTCGATCCCGTATATCGTAGACGCATGGATGCGCGGCTTGCGTGACTTTGATGAGCAAACCGCTTATGAGGCGATGCGTAAAGGCGCTACTACCCCGGGAGAGTTCAACCTGCTTCGTCCGGACGCGAACGATTATTTCAGCAAGGGCTATGTTCCTTTGCGTGAGCAATACGATAACTCCGTATCTCATGCGCTGGAATATTATATCGCCGACTGGAACTTGGCTAATTTCGCTCAAGCCTTGGGTAAGAAAGAGGATGCCAAGTTATTCCGTGATCGTTCTTTAGGTTACAAACATTATTATAGCAAGGAGTTCGGAACGCTGCGTCCTATCTTGCCGGACGGCACTTTCTACTCTCCGTTCGATCCGAAACAAGGCGAGAACTTCGAGCCTAGTCCCGGTTTCCATGAAGGCAACGCATGGAATTATACGTTTTATGTTCCTCACGATATCAAGGGACTGGCCAAATTGATGGGAGGCGATAAGAAATTTGTCGATCATTTGCAGAAGGTATTCGATGACGGCAATTATGATCCCGCCAACGAGCCGGATATCGCTTATCCTTATTTGTTTAGTTATTTCAAGGGAGAGGCTTGGCGTACTCAGAAGTTGGTCCGTCAGTTGTTGAAGGATTGCTATCATAACGCCCCGAACGGTGTCCCGGGTAACGAGGATACAGGCACTATGTCCGCTTGGGCTATTTTCTCCATGATGGGCTTCTATCCGGCTTGTCCGGGCGACGTGAACTATGTATTGACTTCCCCGACTTTCGATAAGGTTACGATCCAGCTCGACAAGAAATTCTATCCTAAAGGCGAATTGGTAATCGAGTCTAAGCATAGTAATCCGGAAGCGATCTACATCAAGGACGTTTTCGCCGGCGATAAAAAGCTAAAGGGCTACACCATCTCGCAAGAGGAATTGGTGAATGCCGGAACCTTGCGTTATATCCTCGAGGATACGCATAAGTAAGCCAAGATAAAGATATACCGAATTTGATATTTACCGGACGCAGATGACACCGACAAGCACGGGTGATCTGCGTCCGGTTTATTTTTTGATATCCTAAAACCATTTGATCTTCCTGAATATAAAAAAGGCCGTAGCGGATAGCAAGATCGAGAGCAAGATGATAACCACGAAACCATGCGGCATATCCTCCATGTAGATCGGGACGTTCATCCCGTAGAAGCTAGCGATTAATGTCGGAACCATTAAGATAATGGAAAGTGATGTCATACGTTTCATGATCGTGTTCACGTTGTTGGATATGATAGAGGCGAAAGCGTCCATCGTACCCGTAAGAATATCGCTATAGATATTTACCGTGTTATGGGCCTGTTTCAACTCGATCTCCACGTCCTCCACTAAATCCTTGTCGATATATTCCGGCTCTTGGAAAATATTCTGGAGCTTGGCCAGCATCACCTCATTCCCGCGGATGGAGGTGTTGAAGAATACCATGCTCTTCTCCAGCTTCATCAACGCTAGCAGATCCTCGTTGCGGATGCTTTTCTCCAACGCCTTTTCCGCCTCGGTGACGGCGTAATTGATTTGTTTCAGGTATTTAAGGAACCATACGGCCGATGAGTGGATCAGCCGGAGGATCAACTCATACTTGTTTTTAATCTGGAGTTCCTTCCGTTGGGTATAACGGATGAAATCGGGGATCAAGTCCGTCTTATGGTAACATACGCTTACGATGATCTCATTGTTCGTGATGATACCGATCGGCACCGTATTGAACGGGATGTCATGATCTTGGTTCTGCAACGGGATACGTAAGATGGTAAGCAACCAATTCCCCTCGTACTCGATACGGGGACGTTCGTCCGTATCGGCTATATCGCTCAAGAATGATTCGGGTACGTTAAATCGATCCATCAAGAATTGAAGATCTTCGGGAGTCGGGCACTCTACGTTTACCCAACTGTTAGGAAGCCATTGGTCCTTCTCCACATAACCGGCCTCACAATAAAGAAATTGTCTCATTATTGCCTCCTTTCGTGTTTAATCCGAGCAGAGGATCAATGAAACCCTCCGCCTCGTTAGTTCATACTCTGTTCTGTTTCTAGCGGGATACTGTCGTCCATAATTTGAAAATTACTTTTTACGGGTGCAAAGATAATACTTTTTTACGTAAGTAAAGTTATGTCGCTGTATGCTGACAGCAATATTGTTGCCAGTTTACGTTAGCATAGGCTTACTTCTCTGAGAGTATTGCGATACTTCTGGTAATAGTACTGGCCGTCTATTCAATCCCGCATTTTCCCTCTTCGTTGAAGTAGAAGAAGAGCCCGGTATCTATGCTGGCCGGGCCATGGATACGGTTTACGGCGGGTTCCCATGCGGGCATCAACCGGAGTACCCGTAAGGCTTCATCGCGGAACTCATCATAGGTTTTCCCCGTATCGCGAGGATACAGTATATTCTCGGGTAGGCTTACGGGATTCTGTAACATACCTAAGGAATCGATCGTGAAGGAGTAGAAGAGTCGTACCTTCGTGCCCGTACCTTTATAAGATTCGGGATAACGCAGGTTCTGTTCGAAGAAACGGATCATGGCTTCTCTTCCTCCCTTGAACTCGGCCATGGGGCGAGGCTCGTGGAGCCGGCTGGCGAAGCGTGTGTATTCCTCATAATCTTCCGGGTTATCGGATAGGTAGAACGTGGCGGCCAAAGGATAATGGACGATGCCGGCGCCCTGTCCGGTGATGACGGTCTTATGCACCCGGTACAATCCCGGTGGATTTTCCTTGAGCTCAGGCAGCAAGGTGGCCGAGAAATCGTCTCTTGTCTCGTTTGGAAAGATCGGATAGCCGATATCAACAAAAAAGTTGGGTTGCGGGACCCCTTTCCATGCCTTCCCGTCGAAATGCTCGATGAAATAACTTTCGCCTCCCATCCCTTCTAGGTCGGTATGGTTGGTGATGGCGATCTCGATCCGTTCGATGTTGGTTGGGTAGACATTCGGGCTTACTCGCATGGAGAAGTGGGTGGTGTCCTCGCAAAGAGATTCCTCGGGCGACCGGTCGTAAGGGCCTCCGCCGATCCGGATGAGGGGCGAGTCGAATACGTACGTCTTAAATGCTTTTACATACGGAGCTTCCACTATGATAAGCTGTAGGAAGACGGAGTCGTCCGTGTTCCAGAGGGAGGCCATGTTTCTGCGGATCTTCCGGAGATGCGGGGGAAGGGTATCGTATTCCTTGCCGAAGAACAATTCTATGCTGTCCCGTATCTGCTTGGCGGTCCATCCTTCCGTGGAAACTGAAGATGCGGCATGGGTATCAGTCGGTAACGGTAGGGTATCTTGCCGTGCTATGGATTGGGAGTCGGCTGAGTAGTCGCTACTGTTTTCCCCTTTCTTTTGTTTGGTATGGCAGCCGTATAATAGGCAGCCGCCCATGATAACTAATCCGATAAAATACGCTTTCATGATTCGACAGGTTTTAATTCCTAAATATAAAGAATCTTTTTCAGAAATGGGTAAAAGATATTACCTTTGACTCCCCAAATAGAAAGAATGATGGCAGAAGGAACAAGAAATACAGGAAGAGGAAGGAAAAAGCCTGTGGAGATGCTCCCCGATATGGGGCGTCTTCAGCCACAGGCCCGTGAGTTGGAGGAGGCTGTGTTGGGTGCGTTGATGCTGGAGAAAGACGCGTACTCGATCGTCAGCGAGATCTTGAAGCCGGAGTGTTTCTATGAGAAAGCGCATGAGAAGATTTATGCCGCTATCGTAGACTTGGCGTTGAGCCAGCGTCCCGTGGATATGCTTACCGTAACGGAGCAATTGAAGAAACGGGGAGAATTGGAGGATGTAGGCGGACCGTTCTATATCTCTCAACTTACCAGCAAGGTGGCCAGTAGCGCCCATATCGAGTATCACGCCCGGATCATTGCCCAGAAATATCTGGCGAGGGAGTTGATCTCTTTCACGGCGATGATCCAAGGAAAGGCATTTGATGAGACGCTCGATGTAGAGGACTTGATGCAAGAGGCGGAGGGTAAGTTGTTCGAGATCTCTCAACGTAACGTAAAGAAGGATGTCACCCAGATCAACCCCGTCATCAAGGACGCTATGGAGATGTTGCAAAAGGCGGCCCTCCAGAAGGAAGGTCTGAGCGGATTGCGTACGGGCTTCGAGGGGTTGGATAAGATGACTTCCGGTTGGCAGAATTCAGACCTTATCATTATCGCCGCCCGTCCGGCCATGGGTAAG
>ERZ772893.3894-NODE-3894-length-9994-cov-2.537579_pt1 | contig 9994 bp, 9 predicted proteins | sample MGYA00511482_ERZ772893 | MGnify/ENA primary metagenome ERZ772893 (study PRJEB29015, sample SAMEA2737687) | human gut metagenome | biome: human gut; feature: human-associated habitat; material: faeces | place: China | collected 2012 ...
CGGGCCGCTGCAACCGAGAGGGGAAAAACGACCCGGCGGAGAGCATTGTCCATATTTTTACGGGTGAGGGTCGTGTCAATGCGGGCTTGCTGCTCCGCATTGCACCGGCTGTGGAGGTACTGGCGGCCTATGCGGACATGAACACGCGGGAAGCCATTGCGGCGTATTTCCGTGTGCTGCTCGGAAATGTGGGAGATAAGAGCCTTGATGCGCAAAACATCTTACAGTTGGAGGCTAAGCTTTTTTTCCGCACGGTAGCAGAAAAATTCAAGGTCATAGATGATAACTCGCTGACGGTTTACATTCCCATGGATGACAATGCGGAGGACATTCGGCTGCTGCGGTTGGGGGAATACTCGCGGGGGTTGCTGCGCCGCTTGGGTCGCACAGCGGTGAACCTTCCGCAATACGAGTTCGAAGCATTAGTGGAGAACGGAGTGATAGAGAGCCATGCACAGGATGGCTTCGGCATCCTGTTGAACCCGGAAGCGTACAGCAGGGAGTGCGGACTGGACGTGAACAGCGAAGGTGGTGCGGCGCTGTTTATTATGTAAGAGAAATGCCGGGAGGCTGCTATGCACAGCGTCCCGGCACTCCCTCTAAAGGAAAGCTACATATTTCAACCCACGGATTGCTCCGACTGACCTATCATAACGGGAAAGGGTCGAGAAGTCAAGATGAGCATGGAGCATGTTTTAAGGACTATAATTAAAAGAAAGTTACATGAAGAAAAACCATTGCATTTTACAGAAAGGTGTGCTATACTCATGCCATCGCCAAGAGACGAGAATGCAAAAGCAGGGAGGTGACAACACATGTCAGTTTTGATGGAGGTCTGGGGACTGACGGCGTGCTTTACGCGCCCGGAGATGAAGACGGAAAGAGTCAGCTATGATGTTCCGACACCCAGCGCGGCGCGGGGGATGATCGAAAGCATATACTACCATCCTGGCTTAAAATGGACGATCGACCGTATCTGGGTGCTGAACCCGATCCAATTCATGAATCTGCGGCGGAACGAGGTCAGCTCGAAGATTTCAGCATCGAACGTCATGCAGGAGGCCAACGGAGGAAAACAGAGCTGTATTGTTACGACGCAGGATATTCAGCAGCGTGCGACCATGATGCTGAAGGATGTGCGTTACGTGATCGAGGCTCACTTCGACATGACGGATAAGGCCAATGCGTCCGATAATCCCGGAAAGTTTCAGGACATTGTGAAGCGGAGGCTGCGCAAGGGAGCCTGCTACGCCGCACCCTATTTGGGTACAAGGGAGTGTACGGCACATTTCCGCTTGTGGGAGGGCGGAGCGATCGAGGGTATTGATGAGACACGCGATCTTGGCTATATGCTGTATGACATGGATTACTCTGATCCGGAGCATATTCAGCCGATGTTTTTCCGTGCGAAAATGGAGCATGGCTGTATTGACTTGCGGGGCTGTGAGGTGATCAAATGATTCTGCAAGCGCTTGTGAGCTGCTATGAGGCACTGGCAGCGAAGGGCAAGCTGGAACGCCCCGGCTGGCTGGAAGCAAAGGTCTCGTGGGGCCTTGAGCTGAATGAGGATGGGACGCTGCGGCAAATTGTGCCGTTGGGGTTGCCTGATAAAAAGGGAAAATTGACGGCGCGCATAATGAAGTTGCCTGTTATGGCTGGAAAAACAAGCGGTATTGTAGCTAATTTCTTGTGTAATAATGCTGTATATATGCTGGGGGTGGATAATGGAAAGGGAAAAGAGTGGGCTGTGAAACGATACAAAGCTTGCGCAGAATACCATATCGAGCGGTTGCAAGGTATCGGTGTGCCAATGGCTCAAGCAATTTGTCGATTCTTTCAGCAATGGGACGTGCAAAATGCGGAACAATATCCTGCTGTTTTACCGTTGCTAGAGGAATTGAAGGCCGGTGGCAATCTTGTATTTAGCATGCATAATACTTTTGCACAAGATGTTCCGGAAATTGTCCGAGTGTGGGATTCACTCTATAATAATCATGCGGATGCGATATATGGACGTTGCCTTGTTTCGGGTGATGTAGAACCAATAAGGCAAGTGCATTCCATGATTAAAGGAGTGGCAGGTTCAAAATCTTTCGGTGTGTCGTTGGTGTCCTTTAACGGTGAGGCTTATGAATCCTACGGACGTGAAAAAGCGCAGGGCCTGAACGCGCCGGTGGGGGAGCGTGCGGCTTTTGCCTATGCAGCAGCGCTGAACTACATGCTTCGAGAGCAGGATTATCATATGCGGCTGGGTGGAACGACACTCGTTTACTGGGCAGAAGACGCCGAGGTTGCGTACAGTGAACTTCTTGCGTGGATGATGGGTACAACGGACACGGTAAAGCAAGGGGATCTTCGCGGTGCGGTGAACAACTTGCGCGACGGCAAAACGACAGAACTGAATGGCATCGCCTTGAAACCGAATAGCCGCTTCTATGTTCTGGGGCTTGCACCGAATGCGTCTCGACTGTCTGTGCGGTTCTTCCTTCAGAACAGCTTCAAGGGATTTGCGGAGAATCTATACGCACATCAGGAGCGTTTGCGCATTGTGCGTCCGTCCTTTGATGAGCGTGAAGAACTATCCATTTGGGCACTGCTGAATGAAACAGCAAATCCGAATAGCAAGGACAAAAAGCCGCCGGATGAGCTGGTGGGTGAAGTCATGCGGGCTGTGCTGATGGATACGCCCTATCCCGCGTCACTGTTTGCACAGGTGCAGGTACGGATTCGCGCAGAGAAAGACGTGAATCGCGGCAAGGCCGCAATGATCAAGGCATACATGCTGAAAAATGTGGGGTGCGGTCAGGAAAAGCATCCTTTCAAGGAGGTCTTAACGGTGACATTGAATGATGAATCAACCTATATGCCCTATGTGCTGGGGCGATTGTTTGCGGTGCTGGAGAGCTTGCAGCAAAGCGCGAATCCCGGTATCAATGCGACGATTCGGGATCGCTATTTCAATGCAGCGTGTGCAACACCGGCGCTGGTGTTCCCGACGCTGTTAAAGTTGGCACAGAGCCACTTGAACAAGCTGGATGGTGGCTTAGTGGTGTACTATGACAAGCAAATGACAAAACTGTGCGGTCGACTGACGGAAACTTTGCCGAAGCATATGACGCTGGAAGATCAGGGTGTGTTCCAGCTGGGATATTATCATCAAAAGCAGGCGCTGTATACGAAGAAGGAGGATCGGAACAATGACTGAGCAGGAACAAATGGCAATGAATTTTTCGGAACAAACCACAAAGACGAAAAAGAGCATTCAAAACCGCTATGATTTTGTGATCCTTTTCGATGTGGAGAACGGCAACCCGAACGGCGACCCTGATGCGGGCAACATGCCCCGCACCGATCCGGAAACGGGCTGCGGTCTGGTGACGGATGTATGTCTGAAGCGAAAAATCCGTAACTATGTAGAGATGGTAAAGGAGAAGGATCCCAACTACGGCATTTATATTAAGGAAAACGTGCCGCTGAACACGAGTGATAAAACAGCGCTGGCGGAAAACGGTTATCCGAAAATTACGGATACCGACTTGAAAAAATTAAAGAAGAGCGATCCCGACATTGACGGCAAGCTGTTGGACTACATGTGCAGTCATTACTATGATATTCGCACCTTTGGCGCAGTTATGACGACCTTTGTCAAAGCAGCCCTTAATTGCGGTCAGGTGCGCGGCCCGGTACAGCTGGGCTTCGCACGAAGCATTGATCCCATCATGCCGCAGGAGGTGACGATCACCCGCGTGGCGATTACCACCGAGGAGGATGCCGCCAAGAAGGGAACGGAGATGGGGCGCAAGTATATCGTGCCCTATGGGCTGTATCGCGCGGAGGGCTTTGTCTCCGCGAATCTGGCGCGCAAGACCACGGGCTTTTCCGAGGAGGACTTGCAGCTACTGTGGCAAGCTATTTTGAATATGTTCGAGAACGATCATAGCGCGGCTCGTGGTAAGACGGCTGTGCGGAAGCTGATCGTGTTCCGTCACGACAGCGAGTTCGGCAATGCGCCCGCGTGGAAGCTGTTCGAGCTGGTGCAGGTGCAGCGGAAGCAGGGGATTGACGTGCCGCGCAGCTATCAGGATTATGCGGTGATGATTGACGAAGGAGGCCTCCCCGAAGGCGTGCGGTGCGAAGTGATGGGGTGAACGAGCAGGATTATTTGACGCTTTCCGGCGTGCAGCATTACGCGTTCTGCCCGCGTCAGTGGGCGCTGATCTTTATTGAGCAGCAATGGGCGGATAATGAACGCACTGTGGACGGAAGTTTGATGCATCGTCGCGCACACGATGAGAATCAGATCGAGCGCCGCGGCGATACGCTGACGGTTCGCGGACTGCGAGTTATTTCGCACCGCCTTCAGGTCATGGGCGTGTGTGATGTAGTGGAGTTTCATCTAGACCCCGGCGGGATTTCCCTGCCGGGGCAAACGGGACTGTGGCAGCCGTATCCGGTGGAGTACAAGCGTGGCGCACCCAAAGCGGACGATTCTGACGCGTTACAGCTCTGCGGACAGGTGTTGTGCTTGGAAGAGATGCTGCTGTGTGCCATCCCGGAAGGAAGCCTTTACTATGGAGAAACTCGACGCCGCCAGCGGGTGAGTTTTACGCCGGAGCTTCGTCAGCGGATTGAGAGCGTCCTGTCTGCTATGCGGGATGCGATGACGCGAGGGTATACGCCTTCACCCAAGGTAGGCAAGCAATGCAACGCCTGTTCGTTGAAGGAGGTCTGCTTGCCGAAACTTCAGAAAACGCTGAAGGTCGCCCATTATCTGCGTCAGGCTGCGGAGGAGGATGTGCCATGAGAAAGCTGCTCAATACGCTTTTTGTGACCTCCGAGGACGCTTATTTGGCGCTGGAGAATGAAAACGTTGTCATTTATCGTGACAGCGAGAAGGTGGGACAATATCCCTTGCAGGTGCTGGAGAGCATCCTCACCTTTTCCTACAAAGGCGCAAGTCCGGCCTTGATGGGGGCTTGCGTTCAACACGGCGTACATTTGACGTTTCTAACGCCGAATGGGCGTATGCTGGCATGGACGGCAGGACCGTCGCAAGGAAATATTCTGCTGCGCAAGGAGCAGTACCGCGTTTCGGATCATCCACAGCGGAGCTGCCTTGTGGCGCGGAATATGATCTTCGGTAAAGTGTACAATGGCCGTTGGGTATTGGAACGAACCTTGCGTGATCATGCGCTTCGCGTGGATGCGCCGCAGCTTCGAGAGGCTTCCGCGTATCTTCAGGCACAGCTGAAGCCGATCCTTGCCATGGAGGATTTGGACTCGCTTCGTGGCGTTGAGGGCAAAGCTTCGGCAAGCTATTTCGGTGTGCTGGATGAGCTGATTTTGAACCAGAAGGAGGACTTCAAGTTTACGGGCAGAAGCCGGCGACCACCGTTGGATCGTGTAAATGCGGCGCTGTCCATGGCATACACGCTGCTGACACATGACTGCGCCGCTGCGCTGGAAAGCGTGGGCTTAGATGCATATGCTGGTTTTATGCATCGTGATCGTCCAGGACGTACATCACTAGCGCTGGACTTGATGGAGGAACTGCGCGCACCGCTTGCCGATCGTCTTGTATTGACGCTTGTCAACACTCGTGCTCTGCAAAAGCAACACTTTCGAACGCAATCAGGCGGTGCCGTGCTGCTGACTGATGAGGGGCGAAAGGTGCTGCTGACAGCGTGGCAGACGCACAAGAAGGAAGAAATCACGCATCCGTACCTGAAGGAAAAGCTGATGTGGGGATTAGTTCCTTATGTACAGGCGCTGCTGCTGGCGCGTCATCTTCGCGGGGATTTAGAGGAATATCCGCCGTTCTTGTGGAAATAAAGGAGGGACGGTATGCTGGTGCTCATTACCTATGATGTTAGCACAACGGATGCAGCGGGCAAGCGCCGTCTGCGTCAGGTCGCTAAAAAGTGTGTAGCACATGGACAGCGCGTGCAAAATTCCGTATTTGAGTGCAGCGTGGATGCGGCACAGCTTCGTCTGCTGCAAGCGGAATTGACAGCCCTGATTGATCCGAAAACGGACAGTCTGCGATTTTATTCGCTAGGCAACCACTACCAGACAAAAGTGCAGCATATAGGCGCACATCCCGCCTATCAGCCGGACGACGTGCTGATGGCATGATGTGCGAGGTATAAGCTCTCATGAAAACACAGCTGCATTCGCACCGATGCTGAAGATTGTTTTTGCATGAATTTGAATGATGCCGAAAAGAAAAATACAAGGGAAAGGTGTAATTTGTGTAAAAATAATAAGGTGTTCGTGAGAATGTAGGCTGGTTTTGCTGTCGCCCCCTGCGCGGGGGCGTGGATTGAAATCAGCGTTAGGGCCGGAAAGATAGATGGCATACAGGTCGCCCCCTCGCGCTTGCTGGTGGGTGGGTGAGATTGTTGGACGGAGGGCGGATTGATGATTGATTGCATCCTCGTAACAACGGAGGACGAATATTTGGCCATGCGGCGGGAGTGGCTTTCGGCGGGGGATTTGATGGTCATGAAGCACATTTCTCGCCGTCAGGCCTCGCGGATCATCAAGCAGGTTCCCGAGGATCTTCGGGCGCTGGTTGTGGATCGGCGGCATGGTATGCGGCGGTATGCGGTAATACGGACTTCGGCCAGACTGGAGAGCGGGAAACCTCGCGGGAATCCACGGATGCACGACACAGGATTTCAGCAGGAAATGGCCTTTCGCCGCTGGCGGAGGTCATTGCAGGGGACGGAAATGGCACAGGATGCCCCTGAGATGCCCTCTGGCTGGTCGATAGACGGGAATGGCATGATCCATATTGGGCAAGTGGTAAAACGCGAGGAAGAGCCAAACGGAAGCCTTTAACGGGCATCCCGTTTTTTCGTGTGTCCCTCTTGACAGATGGACATATTAGGCATAGGATAGAGGGCGAGACGCAAAAAAGCCCCTCGGACGCTACCAACATCCGAGGGGGACTCTGGGTGGCAACCCAGAGACGCAATGACCGGGAACGGTCACGAGAACGCGGAGAGTTAGGGATTTGAACCCTAGGTGGGGTATAAGCCCACACACGATTTCCAGTCAAGGGTTCAATCACTAATGCTTCAAGTCGTTGGAAATACTGGCTTTTTATCGTGTAATGGCTAAAAGATAACACAAGATTCTTGTAACACATTTCCACCACACGATTACGATTGTATCACCAGTATTAAACTTTGTCAATGCTGATTTTTTAAGTCGGAAATATCATTCTTAATTTCAGCAAGAGCTTCGGCAATATCTGTCATCCTGGCACCGTATTGAACCAGCATATCCTGATACTTTGTCTCTCTTGCGGCATTCTCATCTTGGATGCGTTCGACAAATTTGTAAGCGAATACTCCTAATCCAATAACACAAGCAATAGGAAAACCAAGCGTCTGAATAATTTGAATAACTGTTTCCATTTTCTTAACCTCCTAAAATGGCATTATATATTTCATTATAATGGCTTGCCTTAATCAAATCATTTTGCTTTATCTTAGTGAATGATTTCCAAGGCAATGCTGACTATAATTCTTGAAAATGAGAGGCTTTTACAACGCCACCTGAAACAATAGTGTCAGCAAATGTGGCAGTTGCTAAACCTCTATACTGTCTGATGCTGTTGATACAGGAGCGCATTTTATTTATATCGGCTGCCGCAACAGTAGCAGGATTCTTTGTGGGTAAATCGGTGCTTATTGTAATTGTGAAAGCTGTGGTTGGATTGCTCATAGCTAAGCCATCACTTGCGGCAAATTTCACAGTATGCTCGCCTGTTGTTTTAAGAGGTAAGGTAGAGCTAGCTGCCGCATACGCACCGCCATCAATAGAAACAAGTAATGTCTATTGCTGCCCATCTGGTTCAACACCAAATGAAGCGGCAACCGCAGGATTGGTATTATAGACGGTTGTAGCGACAGCGGCAGGAATGGTTATAGTAGGCGTTGGCGGCAATTGGTTCTTGCGGAAAGCCTTACTATATGAACTATATCCGCTATTGCTGCGGCTTCCTCTTGTAATGACACGAAAACGGTAATAGGTTCCTCGGTTGGTATTAGTTGTATCAATAGTAAAGGAAGAATTGGTTGTTTGTTGTGCGGTTTCTGCTCCCCAAGTGCTTCCATTGGTGCTAATGGAGTAATAGACAGTATAGCCGACTATGGCGTTATTTGAACCCGCTGCCGCGCCGCTCCAAGAGATTGTCAGACTGTTTTCAAAAGGCGTGTTGCCTGTGATTGCGGTTGGCGCAGTTGGAGCAGTTATCTTAATTTTGCTAGCTGTTGCTCCATCATAGAAAGCAGTAGTGTTGTAAGTGGCAATGGCCTATACGCTGGCCTTCACTTGCTGCTGTGAACCATATGTAGCTGTGTTGATGGTATAAGACGTGTTGGAAGTTGTATAGTCATTATAGCTCCAAGCGTTGCCATTCCACCAATAGAAGCGCAATTTGTATGATGTGATGGGATTGTTGACACCTGCCGCCGCGCCGCCCCAAGAGACTGTTAGTGAAGCGTCAAATGGATTTGGATTATAAGAAATCCAAGTTGGTGCGGTTGCGTCTGTCTGTGTCAGTTCCCAATTAACTGTAATGATAACATAGGTGTTGCTTCTGATTTGGCAAGCGGAGCCGCCGTCACCAACCAGCGCAATATTGGTTAGTCCTTCATATAGGTTTTCTGTTGTTAGTGTTTGGATATGCTCTCCAATTTCACCATTAGCATTACATTTTCCTAGCTGTGCTGTAGGTGCGTTGGTTCTGTTTACGAAGAACCAGTTCCAAATATTACCATTGTCTTTTGTTCTAACGGTATAGGTGAGAGTGGCGCTTGTAATTTTGTATGGTGAGGAAGGAAAAGAACCTTCCTACACCAACGCATATTGAGTGTAAGCACCATTGCCGCCAATGATGGTATTATGCCCTGAGTTTAAGGCAGAAAATTTAACTGTTCCAGTCTGTGCCATTCTTCACTTCACCTCACGCATAGCAAGCGTAAACATATTCTGTTCCTGTCAATACTTTATCCAGACGCTTTGCCGCGTCAGTAGGCGTATAGTAGAATGTGCGCTTATCTTCAACTGTTGTTTCTACACTATTGGCAGGAATTGTAATCTCGGCAAGAGCAAGCTCATATACATTTTCTGTTTGCGTAAGAGATGTGGAGCCTTTTTTAACTTCAAGCGTTAGCAAACGGTTGGGAACATCCAGCCGCAATATAATTGTGTCTTTCCGTGCTGTTGTTGCTGCGTCAAGTGTTAATTGCTTCGCTATTGCTATTTTGCCATAGCGTCCATTGATAAAGCAGCCACCAGTATCAACAGTAGCGGTTAATCCATCAACGCTAACCGCCATTTCATTAAGATAACTGCTTACAACACCTGTTGATGTGATAGCACGAAATATTTCGTTAAATTCGGTTGCGGTATATTCATAAACATCGGAATCTCCGCTTGCGTAATCAAATACACCAAAGAAATCTAAATTCATTATATAAAACCTCCTATCAGGCAGTTCTAACCCAGCAATAAGCATTCATATAAGGCGGCATATTATTTCCGCCGTCTGTTGTTTGCTGCGTGTTAGCCTTAGTAGTAAGAGAAGTAGAGCCTGTTTTGCCGTGGCTGTGTGATTTGTTGCCGCCAGTAGCATACATTGATAAGGTGCTTACGCTCCAATTGGCCTTCATATCCTAAGCAATTTGAACAGGGTATTTGCCCTAATCGGTGACTGAACCTGCTGCTGTGTTTACACCTATCAAAGATAGGCCGTGTGTGTGGCTTGGCATTTCATCAGAGGTTAGGACGTGGCCTGATGTTGTATGCGTGTGTCCTGCTATGCTATGAGTATGCCCTGCTACCGTGTGCGTATGCGTTGCGGCACCGCCAGTAGCTCCCACTTCATCATTGTCATTCATAGCCCATAGGAAACGGCCTTTGATGCGTTCCCAAGTGCCGCCAATGTAAGTAGAAGGGTTTGCCGCATTCTTAGTATAGA
>ERZ772893.3900-NODE-3900-length-9981-cov-11.451541_pt1 | contig 9981 bp, 7 predicted proteins | sample MGYA00511482_ERZ772893 | MGnify/ENA primary metagenome ERZ772893 (study PRJEB29015, sample SAMEA2737687) | human gut metagenome | biome: human gut; feature: human-associated habitat; material: faeces | place: China | collected 2012 ...
ACGAAAAATCTGACGACGCAATCTGCACACAATAGTTGTGCGGTATTGCCTTAAATTTGCGTGATATGCTTTAGTTCACGGCGGCATCGCTTTTTTTGTTTGCTGACTCGATATAGCAGCGTAAATGATAACTTTTTGTGAACGAGCATCTGAAAACTGATCAGAACATAATAAAAACCTTGTATTTAAGAATTAACACTTGAAATATGAGAAAATATGTGGTATAATACATTTGAGAAAGATGTAAATATTTACAGCAATGACCCATACTACAAAAATGAGGATATGAAAAAATGGACTTTGATTATGCAAGATATGTAACGCTGATGAATGAGTTTTCTAATACTTGCGGCAAGATAAGAACTTTCAGAGATCCTGAGATAAAAAGATCGATCGTGCCGCTTTGTGAATTTTTGCGCATAGCTGCTTTTGAGGTGACTGTGGACAGCGCTAACAGCTCTTCCCACAAACCGCTCGTGCAGCCTTTTTTCTACTATTTCAAAGGAACAGCAGACAGAAAGCGTGCACTTAAGATAGATGAAACTATTTATGATGGCAGCGTGGCGCACTATAATATACTGCCCTCATTTGGTGAACCTGATTGGAGCGAACAGGAATTAGAGCAGATACGGGCACTTGAAAAACAGGTGGCTATGCATAGCGAACGAGGATACATAATGAAACTTGCTGAAGAAAAAGGCAGGATAGATGAGACGTTAGAGATATACCTGCTGCCATATTTTTTTGAATATATCGGCAGAGTGATGGCAGAAGGCAAGCTCGATAAATACGGTGCGGTATATTTTAATCTAAAGCGCTTTTCTTTGGTAAATGAGTATTTTAGCCGTCGTGTAGCTGATGATATAATGCGCTCTTATATCAGAGGGCTTGAAAGATCTGTGAAGGGCGATAAATGTATATGTCGTGTTGGCGGAGATAATTTCGTTATGCTATATGAAAAAGCTGACCTCGATGCTGTTGTGGAGTATTTGCTAGGCAAAAAAGTGAAGCTGAATGGTATAGAAGTAAACGTTTCCGCAACAGCGGGATACTGCACCATAACCGAGGGCGTGAGAAAGCCGACTGATGTTATGGACAGAATAAGCGAAACTATACAGATGGCGCGTACTGTTTATAAAAAGCCGTATGCTTTTTATGACCCAAAGATGGCTGAGCAAAAAAAACGTATGAAGGAAATAGAAAATATATTTCCCGAAGCCATTAAAAATGAGGAATTTAAGGTATATTATCAGCCAAAGGTGCGTATAGAAGACGGAAAAATAATAGGCGCAGAGGCGCTTTGCCGATGGGTCAGAAACGGCAGCATAGTTCCGCCTATGCAGTTTATTCCTGTGCTGGAGCGCAGCTCTTCTATATGTGTGTTGGATTTCTATATGCTGGAACATGTTTGCTGTGATATACGTCGCTGGCTGGTCGAGGGAAGGAAAGTCGTAAAAGTTTCTGTTAATCTCTCTCGTATGCATTTAGGCAACGAAATGCTGCTGGAAAATATACTCGGCATAATCGACCGCCACGATGTTCCACATGAATATTTAGAGATAGAACTTACTGAAACCAGTGCAGATGTTGATTTTGATGAGCTTAAAAACATCGTTAATGGTCTGCATGAAAGCAACGTAAGCACTGCGGTCGATGATTTTGGCACGGGCTTTTCTTCGCTGAAGCTGATAACTGAGCTTCCTTGGGGCGTACTGAAGATCGATAAGAGCTTTATACCTGAAGACAGCGATGAGCACTCTAAACGTGAGAAAATACTGCGCCATATTATAACAATGTCGCACGATCTGGGAATGGAATGTATAGCTGAGGGCGTGGAAACGCTTGATCAAGCTAGGCTTTTACACCAAATGGAATGTTACTTGGCTCAAGGCTTTTATTACGCAAAGCCAATGCCCTGTGAGGACTATGAAAAAAATCTTATGTGTGAGTGATCAGGTAAAATATCCCTCTGCGGAAAAGGCAGGGGGATATTTTTTTGCTACGGAATCCGTTTTTATATGGACTGTATGGGCGTGATATAATATAGACACACAAAAGATACAGCTTAACCAAGCTGAGCCAAAAATAAATTTCAGAGGAGATTTTTAACATGAGTGAACAAAAATTCGGCACGGAAAACAGCACGCAGTTCGTACCCGCAAAGTGCACCGCCTGCGGCGGCGAGCTGGAGGTAGACCCGAAGCAGGAAACAGCGGTGTGCCGCTACTGCGGAGAAACTTTCGTAGTATCAAAAGCGGTGAATAATTACAATGTAGAGCACAACACTTACAATACCAAGATAGTCAACGAGCGCAAGGGCGACATGGAGTCGATGCTGAACTTTATCAGCGACCGCGAGGACAAGAAATACGCGCGTGCAAAGGAGCAGAAAGCGGAGCGCAGCAAGCGCAACAAGACCGTGCTATGGGCACTGGGCTGGATATTTATATTTCCCGTACCGCTGACGATACTGATGCTGAGAAACAAGAAGCTGGCGGACAAGGTGCGCTACGGAATAATCGCGGCGGCGTGGGTGGTATACATACTGCTGCTGGTGATAACGCAGATCACCGGCGACAAGGACAGCGATAAAGCGGCGGACGTTTCAAGCGAAACAAGCTCGGCGGCTGAGAGCGAAGCGGACGACATAGACCTTGACGCGATAGTTGACAAATTAAAGGACAGCGAAGCGGAAACGAAGCAGACGGAAGCGCCCGCCGAGAGCAAGCCCGAGAAGGAAACAAAGGCAACGAAAGAAACGAAAAAGACCGAGAAAGAGACGAAGAAAACTGAGGAAGAGCCTAAAGAGAGCGAGCCGAGCCTTGACGACATAAAGAAGGCGATAGAGGGCGGAGATTACTCGCTGGTATCGGCAGACTTCAAGGAAGTCATGGACGGCTACGAGGCGTTCTTTGACCAGTACATCGAGTTTATGAACAAGTACAATTCAGGCGAGGGCGACCAGCTTGAAATGATGAATGATTACATGGATATGGTATCGCAGGAGACGGAGTGGATGGACAAGATAAACGCAATCGACGAAAAATCGCTGACAGTAGCCGACGACGCGTACTATATAATAGTTACGACGAGGGTGCAGAAGAAGTTGGCGGACGCTAGTTTGTGATAGAAGATCCCCTAATATAAAATGAAAAAACCGGCAGTCGGTACGAGAATGTACTGGCTGCCGGTTTTTTTGAGGGGGATTATTTTTTTATCATATAGAATAATAATCCTTTTTTCCAAAAAGTGATCTTGTCAATAAAACTTGACACATTGACCGCAAGGATCTTGAAGTTAAGAAGCGATGGTCATAGCCGAATCTGCCCGCCCCGCACTAAATATTCCCGTGAAATATTTCTTTCAAAACTTGTTGATTCTCAGCAGCATTCATAAAATGTTTGTTTTTTATTATTGTTGTTGTTAAGAATTTCTGATAAAATGTTAAGAAAAGTAGGCATAGCGCAAAAAAAGCGCGCTTTTGACTTCGATTTTTGGATTATTGGAGGAATTTTTATGAAAAAATTTGTAGCAGGTGTTGTAGCGCTGACGATAGCGTTTGGCGGAATGGCATTGCCGGCGGAGAGCGGCGTATTTTTTGATGGAGCGTCTATTTCGGCAAGCGCGGATTGGGATGATACGGTGTATGAGTGCGGAGATTATCAATATACCATTAATGATGACGGTACTATTGATATAGTCCGTTATTATGGTGAAAAAGAGGTTGTTTCTATTCCAAGCGAGCTTGATGGCAGAAAAGTTACTGTTATTGGTAACTCGGCTTTTATGTCATGTAAAAATATCACAAGCATAAAGATACCTGACGGTGTTACACATATTGGCTCGAATGCATTTTTATCGTGTTTCAATCTTAAGAGCATAACAATACCTGACAGCGTTTATGCCCTTTCCACTGCTGCATTTGGTAGTTGCGAAAGCCTTAAATCTGTTACCTTACCTGATGGCATTACAGAAATTGAGCACAGCACATTCATTCATTGTAAAAGTCTCACGAGCGTAACGATACCTAAGAACGTCACATGCATTCGTAGTAGGGCATTTTCTAACTGCGAAAGCCTTAAAGGCATATATTACGAAGGCTCAAAAAGCGACTGGGATAAAATGTCTATTGATGAGTATGGAAACGAATATTTGTTAAAAGCAACTATCCATTACGGCATCGACGAGATCGCCGTCGATAAGGTAAAAACCACCAAATTCACCTGCACCGACAAGGCGATAAAGATCAACTGGGAAAAGGTCAACGGCGCGGCGGGCTACCGCGTGTATGCTTATAACACAAAGACCAAAAAGTGGAGCACTGCGGCGACGGTCTCTGCGTCCACCCTTAGCTTCAAGCAGACGGGTCTGAAGTCGGGCACGACTTACAAATACAAGGTCAAGGCTTACGCGAAGCAGAGCGGCAAGACCTACTGGGGCGAGGCTTCCGACACGATGACGACCACCACGAAGCCCGCACAGCCCGCGATAAAATCTACCTCGGCTTCGACGAGCGCGGTAAGGCTAAACTGGAACGCTGTTTCTGGCGCGAATGGTTACAGAGTGGTGAGATACGACGCTAACGCCAAGAAATGGGTGTCTGTCGGCACGATCAAGACCACATCGTTCAAGGAAAAGAAGCTTAAAGGCAAGACTTCGTACAAGTACAAAGTCAAAGCGTACCGCAAGGTAGGCGGCGCGACTTACTGGAGCGAGTACAGCGCAGTCAAGAGCGTAAAAACTAAATAACAAAATCTCAGCAGTCTGCACTAAAAATGCGGACTGCTGTTTTTATGCCACTTTTCTTGACAACCATCTCTCAATGCTGTATAATAATAACAACCGCAGACATTCCCCCGCGAGTGCCTGCAAAGTCCCTTCGGAGCGCTCGTCTGAGGGGATTTCTTATTTGCGGCAATGGTCAGCGCCCGCGGAATGGAAATTTATATCCGCCGCGAAATGCTTGTATAATATTAAGGGTAATCCCTATCGAAAGGAGGTCGGCGATATGCTGAATATCGGCTGTGGATTTGAGGTTGAGGGCAGGCTGTATACCGTGCTTGAACTGCTCGGCAAGGGCGCTAACGCCGCCGCTTATCTTGCTCAGTGTCAAAACGGCGGGCTTGCGGCTAAGTGCATTTTAAAAGAATATTCACCCGCAGACCTCGCGGAGGGCGACCCCGCTTTTGCTGAAGGCAAGGCGCGCTTTGTTGCGGCGGGCAGGGCGCAGAACCGCATACGCCAGATCTCCGCGCTCGGTAATCAGACCCCGCCCGTCAACCGAATTTTTGAAGCGAATGGAACCGCTTATGTCGAGGTCGCCTGCTATAACGGCACTGCGCTCGATAAGCTGATAGCCGCGGGCGCGCTCACTCTGCCGCAGTATATCGCCATCTGCCGCACCATCGCTAAGACTGTCGGCGGCTACCATGCGGCGGGTATGCTCTGCCTTGACCTAAAGCCCGAAAATATTTTTATATTGCAAAATTCGCCCGACGATACCGTCACCCAGCTTGTGGAATTTATCGACTTCGACAGCGTTCGCGAACTTTCTCAGCTCGGCGCGGGCGCTGCGTATACTCGCGATTGGGCCGCCCCCGAACAACTGAATATGCAGACGGCGGGCAGGCTCGGCTTCGCGGCGGATATTTACACCTTGGGCGAGATAGTTTTTTACATACTTTTCGGCAGACATTCTGCGGCGGCGGAGCACCGCGGCTTCTCAAAATACCCGTTCGATAAATGCCGCCGAAGCTGCCTGAAATACACCGAGCGTCCCGATATACAGTCGCTATTCACACGCTTTTTCCGCGGCACACTGCGCTCTTCCGCCGCTAACCGCTTTGAGAACATCGGCATGGCGGCCGACCTGCTCGGCGAGATAATAGAGGAGCTGGAGCGCAAAGAGTACGTTATACCATCTCTGCCGCCCGTTTCGCCAGATTTCGTCGGCAGGGATGCCGAGCTTTCGCAGATAGCCAAGAGCCTTTCGGCAAACCCCGTGCTCTACATCACAGGCGTGGGCGGTATCGGCAAATCTGCACTGGTGAAAAATTACATCACGCGGTACAGGGCGCGCTATGAGGTGATAGTCTACCTTGAATATGACGGCGAATTTCGCCACACTTTCTGCGACGATATGCAGCTTCAGATCAGCACCATCTCGCGGCAGGATGACGAGCCGCCGAGCGATTATTTTGAGCGCAAACTGCTTGCCTTTAGGCGTATATGCGGCGGCAAGCGCGTGCTTTTTGTGCTGGATAATTATAACGATAGGCTCACCAAAGACCTCAGCCGCATTATCAACTGCGGGTTTGAAACAATGATCGCGACAAGAAATCAGCCGCCGAAAAACAGTTTTGCACATATGGAAGTCACCGCCCTGCGCGATAATACCGACCTGCTAAAGCTCGCCGCGCTGAATCTGGGTCACCCGCTTTCGCGTGAAGAACGCGCCTGCTTTGAGGAAATGATAGGGCTGATACAGGGGCACACGCTGGTGCTCGAGCTTATCGCGCGGCAGATAGCGGCGGGCAGGCTTGACGTTCGCACCGCGCTCGAGCTTATCCGCGAGAACGGCTTTTCGCGCTTTTCAGACGAAAAGATAGGCAACATAAAGGACGGCGAAGAGGTCTGCGATACCCTTTCGGCGATTATCTCGGCGCTTTTCGACGCGGGCACTGTAAGCATGACCGAGCGCTTGGCGCTGAAACGGCTCGCCCTGCTGAACGTTAGGGGGATAGAGGCTGAGCTTATAGGCAGATTTTTCTCAGATATACAGCCGAAAACGGCGGAAAACCTGGCGGCAAACGGCTGGCTTTACGACGGCGGCAGAGTGCGCCTGCACCCAGTTATCGCGGAAACGGTTCGCGGCTGGGAGTGGCAGGCGGACGACCTTACTGTGATGGAATATCATCAGCAGGCGGTGGATATTTACGTCGGCATGGGCAACGCGGCGCAGATAAAGGCGATGTTGCGCGAAGCGGAGCGTTTTGCCGTGCAGCACCCGCGGCATATCATCACGGCGATGTACCACAACATGGTGGGATTTTACTATGACGCACTGCTTGGCGGCGCGTATTATACGGAAACCGCCGAGGAGGAAGCCCTGCTTGAAAAGATGATAGCTTCAGCAGACGCGGCGATAGCTGAGGCGGAGCTTTCGCAGGACGAGCGCAAAGGCAAGTATCTGGCGCAGTACTGTATATCGCTGGCGAGCGTGCTGATACGCAGTATGCCGGATTGCGAAAACGAAGCCGCTGAACTGCTCGACAGGGCGCGCGGGCTGATAGAGAGCGAGCCTGCGGCGAGCGAGAACCGCTGTTACTACTGCATGGCGGCGGCGTGGTATTTCACGCTGATACGCCCCGACCTAGAGGAAACGCGACGGCTCATCGACCGCGCCGAGCAGATAGCGGAGCAGGTATTTTCGACCGAGCTGGAGCTTATCGACATCATAAACATACCCGCGGCGAACTGCTGTTTTTACCACGGCGAGCTTGACTCGGCGGCGGAGAAGATAGAGGAAGCGGCGGAAATGTGCGGCGGCCACCCCGACTCACTGCCATACATCGACAAAAAGGCGGAGCTGCTAAACATCTTGATAGACATTTACCTCGAGATGGGCGACTTAGAGCGCTGCCGCGGGCTTGCGGCGGAGATCGACCGTATGAACGAGGAGTACGGCGAAATGGGTCTGCGAAGAGAGATCTCGGCGGATAAGCGCGAAAAGATAGGCATATAAAAATAAGAACAGCAGTCTGTAACGAAACGCAGACTGCTGTTTTTTGTGTGTTAAATTTACTTTCTGCCGCTGTTGATGACGCTGTAAAGCGCGTCGATGGGTTCGTTTGAATTGGCGCAGTACATCAGCAGGCAGTCGAACGGGTGGCAGACGTAAAGCTTGGAAAACCCGCAGGAATCAAGGGTAGCGTCAAGCTCGTCGCAGAAGTCGAGCAGATTTCCCGCTATCTCGTTCGGCTCGCTGTTGTCTGCTTCGTAGTAGAAATTGTAAAATTTCAGCAGTATCAGCGTCTTGCGGAGCAGGTCGTAGGAAGCGGTATTGCCGTTCAATATCCTGCCGAGGGTAACGTCGTTCGGCAGCGATTCGGTAAATCGGCGGGGCAGAGTGCGGCGGTCGAGGCGAGTTTCGGTCTGATATTTGTAGCCGAGCAGCGTTTCGATAGTCAAACTGCCGAGCCTTTCCTCCGAAAGCCGCTGTTCGTAATCATATTCGATAAGTCTGGAGTGCAGTATATCGACCTCTTCTCTGATAAGCCGCCTTGCGAGCTGAAACTGCTGTTCGTTATTGTAGCAGTGCGCCGAGAGGTAGCGCAGGAACTGCTCTTCGTCGGCGGTGGTGATTATCGCGGAGAGTATCTGCGAAGTAGCGGTGTGGGCGTTTTCCTGCGGCACGAAGCCCTGCGAGCTTTCAAGCAGGCGGACGGCGGCGGAGTAGGGCAGTTTATGGTAAAGTGTGTACATAAAAACGGCGTCGGTACGGCTTTTTATGTTGAAAGGTATGGTGAGAAAGTGCTTTTGGAAAAAATCCTCGGTCTGCCGCAAGTCCATCTCGAGGGCGCAGCAAAGGTCGTAATTGTTCCGCCGATTGGTGACACCGGGGGTAGTTCCGCGCACCCATTCCAGCACGGTACGCGGGCAGGGGATACCTAGCAGATCTTTATAGCGGCGCTTGACCTCGGCGAGCATGATATTCTCATCGGCGGCGGTGCAAGGCGTACCCAGCTCGGTAAGCCTAGCGGCAAGCCCCTCGAGAAAAACGGGCCGCGCCTCCAGCGCCATAGCGCGTTCAATGCCCGCGGCGATGTCCTCAGCGCTTTCAGCCTCAGCAGGTTCGCCGAAGCATGTAGTATCGTATATAAATTCAGTATATTCGCCGCGCTCAGCTTCAGCGGCGATCTCTTTTAGCATCATAAACAAAACCTCGTTTTTTGCTGCCGCATATGGCAGCAGGTGATATATTATGAAGATATTATAACATTTTTGGGGGTGGTTTGCAAGGGGAGAGAAATTTTTATAGGCATTTTCAGCAAAAATTCCCACTAATAATTCCCCATCTGTCCGCAGATAATATAACTGCAACCCCGATACAAAATATTTTATTGAAAGGAAGTAATCATCATGAAAGGCATTACTACTCCCGAAGGCAGACAGACTCTGGAACAGTTTAAGATGGAGGCGGCTAACGAAGTTGGCGTAAACCTCAAGCAGGGCTATAACGGCGATCTTACCTCCCGTGAGGTAGGCTCGGTCGGCGGTCAGATGGTCAAAATGACCTTTCCCGAACGCCGATGGTTATTTTCCAGAAACAGTGTAAAAGTAACAGGACGTGTTAAGGATATTACATATGAAATGGGATTGACAGCATAAAATGTATTAAGAAATGTTGATCTATGGCACTAATTTTACAGCAATTAACTGTAAAATCTTTCTGGGCAGATCATTGGTCGGCGGGAAGATCAAGTGATGATAATATCCGTGACGATGGCGAGGATTTAGTAAACCACGGCAGAAGATTGGTGGGGTCTTCTGTCGTGGCTTTTTTGTGACAGATTTTCTTCCGCCCTTGCTTTCCCCGCAGAAAAATGGTATAATAGGAATAACAAATATTTTCAAAAAACGTGATGATAACACTTTAAATACAGGTAAGAGGATTAGATGCCTCTGACCGTAGATATTATAGAGCTTTATTTTTAGATTGTGATGTACTTGATATGACTATAAAATCACCCTTGAATAATCTATCTGTACCGAATGGCTTGAAAATGACAGCCAAATTGGTAACATTGTATGCTGAACTGAAAAAGTTACTGAATTCAACAATAAAATGAGGATTATTAAAAGAAAAAATTGGAGAATTGCAACTATGAAAAAAAGAAATAATGTATATTTATTAATAAGTTCACTGAGTCTGAATACCCAACCGTGTAAATGACAATAATACCCACAAAGAAATTTGGA
>ERZ772893.3904-NODE-3904-length-9966-cov-11.026032_pt1 | contig 9966 bp, 9 predicted proteins | sample MGYA00511482_ERZ772893 | MGnify/ENA primary metagenome ERZ772893 (study PRJEB29015, sample SAMEA2737687) | human gut metagenome | biome: human gut; feature: human-associated habitat; material: faeces | place: China | collected 2012 ...
GCTTTTTACCCGGTGCGCGGCTGGTGCCGTTTGCCACAAAGCACCGGGTAAAAAGCCTTGGCTACCGGCTGGAGCTGCCCCGTGCAGGCAAATTTTCGCCGGAGCAGGCCCAGGCGCTGGGGGTGCCGGTGCAGCAATGGAAGCTGCTGCAGAAAGGGCAGAGCGTTGCCGTGGAGGGCAGAACGGTGCAGCCTGCGCAGGTGCTGGGCGCACCGCGCAAGGGGTTGAGCGTGGTATTTTCCGGCGATACGGCCCCCTGCCCGTATTATTTGCAGGCGGCGCATGACGCAGACCTGCTGATATGCGATGCCACCTATGCCCTTCCGGAGCAGGAAGACCAGGCCCGTCAGTGGGGGCACAGCACCTTTGGGCAGAGCGCATCCCTTGCCGCGCAGGCGAGGGCAAAGCGGCTTTGGCTGACCCATTATTCCCCCATGATCACCGACCCGGAGGAGTATGCCGCGCAGGCACAGAGCATCTTCCCGGCGGCGGAGTGCGGCTTTGACGGCAAAAGCATCACCCTGCAGTACGAGGAGGCACAGCCATGACCATCCGGATGGACGAGGGTGCGGCAGAGCTGCTGGACACCCTGCACAGGGCGGGCTATGCAGCCTACGTGGTGGGCGGCTGCGTGCGGGACAGTCTACTGGGCCTTACACCGCACGACTGGGACCTGTGCACCAGTGCTCTGCCGCAGCAGGTGATGGAGCTGTTCGGCGCGCAGCGGTGCATCCCCACCGGCCTGCAGCACGGCACGGTAACGGTGAAGCAGAGCGGTGCCCTTTACGAGATCACCACCTTCCGTACAGAAGGCACCTACACGGATGGCCGCCACCCGGACGAGGTGCACTTTGTGCCGGATGTGCGGGAGGATCTGGCCCGGCGGGATCTTACCATCAACGCCATGGCCTACAATGAAAAAGAGGGCCTTGTGGACCCCTTTGGCGGGCAGGCCGACCTGCAAAGCGGCATCGTACGGGCGGTGGGTGTGCCCCACCAGCGGTTCACCGAGGACGCGCTGCGCATCCTGCGGCTGTACCGCTTCGCAGCCCGGTTTGGCTTTGCCATCGACCCGCCCACGGCGCAGGCGGCACAAAAGCTGTGTGCCCATCTGGACTGCGTATCGGTGGAGCGCATCGAGGAAGAGCTTGCAAAACTGCTGAGCGCACCCGCCCCTGCGGCATATCTTAACGAAAAAATACTTGGTGTTGTTTTGCCCGAGCTTTCACCGGAGGCACTGGCGGCGGCAAAGCCGGTGGTGGATGCCTGCCCGGCGGGTGCAGAAAACCTGCCCATCCGGCTGGCGGCGCTGCTGCTGAGCCTTGGCGAGGACGGCACCCGCCGCACCCTCAGGCGCCTGCGCTGCTCCAACAACCGGATCGAAGAGACGGCGGTGCTGGTGCGGGAAGCCAGAGGGTGTGACGGTAGCTTTCTCTTCGGACACGATTCGGGCCATTCCATCGCCCGCCCTATTGCCTTCGGCAACAGGGTCCCACCCCAGCGGACGGTCCTCAGAGAAACTACCGTCACACCTGACTTTACTATCTACGCCCGCCGACTACTGGGCAAATATAACTTGTGTACCGTGCAGCGCATTGCTGCACTGGGCACAGCCCTGCAGCCGGAACGGGCGGCTGATTTTGCTGCACTTTCCGAATTGGCCGAACAACTGGACGCGGACGGCGTATGCTGCCGCGTCAGCCAGCTGGCTGTGAATGGCCGTGATCTGATGGCAGCAGGCGTCCCGGCGGGGCCGGGCATCTGCAAAGTGCTGGAAGCGCTGCTGGACGGTGTGATCCGGGAAGAATATCCCAACGAGCGGCAAGCCCTGCTGGCCGCAGTGCAGCAGTTCGCTGCGTCTTGACAAGCTCTTTTTTCAGAGTTACTATTATACTACTGTTTTAGTGTGTTGAATGCACCAAAGGAGAACTTATGACCACACAGACCCCTGATTCAAAGCCGCGTGCCCTCATTGCCATGAGCGGCGGCGTGGACAGCTCGGTGGCGGCATGGCTCATGCAGCAGGCAGGCTATGACTGCACCGGCATCACCATGCGGCTCACCCGCAACGAAACGCTGGGACAGTCCGGCTTTCACACCTGCTGCTCGGAAAAGGACATCGAGGACGCGGCAGAGGTGGCGTATGCCATGGATATCCCGTACGAGGTGCTGGATTTCACGGCCGACTTCCGGGAACAGATCATTGAAAAATTCGTCCGCGTGTATGAGGCGGGCGGCACGCCGAACCCCTGCATCGACTGCAATAAATATATGAAGTTCCGCCATCTGCTGGACTGGGCCCGGGCACACGGCATGGAGTATGTGGTCACGGGCCACTATGCCCGGGTGGAGCAGGACGAGGCCACCGGCCGTTTCCTGCTCAAAAAGGGGCTGGACGAGGGCAAGGACCAGAGCTACGTGCTCTACAACCTCACTCAGGAGCAGCTGGCGCATATCCGTCTGCCGCTGGGCGGCCTGCACAAGACTGAGGTGCGCGAGATCGCGGAGCAGCACAAATTTGTCAATGCCCGCAAGCACGACAGTCAGGACATCTGCTTCGTGCCGGATGGCGACTATGCCCGCTTTATGGAGGACTTCACCGGCAAACACTACCCGGCAGGTGATTTTCTGGACGAGAGCGGCAGGGTGGTGGGCACCCACAACGGCGCGGTGCGGTACACCATCGGCCAGCGCAAGGGGCTGGGCCTTGCCATGGGGGCACCTGTGTACGTCTGCGGCAAGGACATGCAGGCAAACACCGTCACGGTAGGGCCGGAGGAGATGCTGTTCGACCGCATCGTGTATGCGGACGAGGTGAACTGGATCGCCATTCCGGAGCTGACCGGGCCGCTGCGGGTCACGGCCCGCACCCGGTACCATCAGGTGGAGCAGGCCGCCACCGTCTACCCGGCGGAGTGCGGCTTCCGGCTGGAATTTGACCAGCCCCAGCGCGCCCCTACGCCCGGTCAGGCCGTGGTGCTGTATCAGGGCGACACGGTGCTGGGCGGCGGCACCATCACCCGCGTAGAAAAGTAAGGAGAACAAAATGCAAAATCAGTATTCCCGCACGCAGTTGCTGCTGGGCGCGGAAGCTATGGAAAAACTGCACAATTCCCGCGTGGCGGTGTTCGGCATCGGCGGCGTGGGCGGCTACACGGTGGAAGCGCTGGCGCGCAGCGGCGTGGGGGCACTGGATCTGATCGATGATGATAAGGTCTGCCTGACCAATCTCAACCGCCAGATCATCGCCACCCGCAGCACGGTAGGGCAATATAAGGTAGATGTGGCTGCGCAGCGCATCCACGACATTGACCCGGACATCAGGGTGACCACCCACCGGTGCTTCTTTGGCCCGGAAACACAGGACCAGTTCGACTTTACCCAGTACGACTATGTGGTGGATGCCATTGACACCGTCACCGGCAAGCTGGCGCTGGTGATGAAGTGCAAGGAGGCAGGCACCCCCATTATCTGCTCCATGGGCGCAGGCAACAAGATGGACCCGACCCGCTTTGAAGTGACCGATATCTACAAGACCTCGGTCTGCCCGCTGGCCAAGGTGATGCGCACCGAGTGCCGCAAGCGCAAGATCAAGCACCTGAAGGTGGTCTACTCCAAGGAGCCTGCCATGACCCCCATCGAGGATGACGACATCAGCTGCAAGTATCACTGCATCTGCCCTCCGGGCACCCAGCGCAAGTGCACCCAGCGCCGTTCGGTGCCGGGCTCCAATGCCTTTGTACCCTCGGTGGCCGGCCTGATCATCGGCGGCGAGGTGGTAAAAGACCTTGTGGGCTTTGTACCGATGAAGGGCTGATATTTAAAATAGTTTTTACGGAACCCCGGAAAAGTCTGCGGATTTTTCTGGGGTCCTTTCTGTTATGGGCAATGTCACCGCTGCGGCACAGGCTTCAAAAATACTGCAAAAATAAATTTGCAACTAATTTGCATTTTGGTATTGCAATTGGAGAGAATATCGTGTATAATCATCCCTGTTCAAAAATGCAACCAATTTGCAATTTACTAAAATGAAGCGACGAACGGTCGTTTTTAGGAGCGTATATGGAACTGTTTCTGGATGTTCTGGGCGAATCTCTGGTGGATACCGCCAAGATGCTGCCCTTCCTGTTTTTGGCTTATCTTCTGATCGAGTATATCGAGACCCGCCACGGTGAGCGCATTGAAGCACTGCTGGCAGGCGGCGGGCGCTGGGGCGCGATTCCGGGCGCGGTGCTGGGCTGTGTGCCGCAGTGCGGCTTCTCGGCCATTGCGTCCAACTTCTACTCCTCCCGCGTCATCACACTGGGCACCCTGATGGCCGTCTACCTTGCCACCAGCGACGAAGCCATCCCGCTGCTGGTATCCATGCCGGCCTACTGGGATAAGCTGGCTGTGCTCATGGTCATCAAGGTGGTATACGCCATTGTGGTGGGCTTTGCGCTGGATTTTGTGCTGCGCGGCGTGCTGCCCAAATCGCTGCGCGGCGGCTACACCGGCCATGCCGACGAGGTGGACTGTCACGAGGAGCACAACGACGAAGAGGGTAAGCCCGCCCCCATCTGGAAAGCGGCCCTGCGCCACACGCTGGAGATCTTTGTGTTCATCTTTGCGTTCAGTCTGGTGTTTGGCCTGATCGTGGAAGGTGTGGGCGAAGATGTGTTTGCAGACCTTCTGGGCAGCATGGGCTTCTTCCAGCCGGTAGTGGCTGCGCTGGTGGGCCTGATCCCCAACTGCGCCGCCAGCGTGCTGCTGACCCAGCTGTATGTGGAGGGTGCTCTGCGCTTTTCCAGTCTGGTGGCGGGCCTTTGCACCGGTGCAGGCGTGGGCCTTGCGGTGCTGTGGCGCACCAATCCTTCGTGGAAGCAGAACCTGTTCATCACCGGCCTGACATGGGGTGCAGGCGCATTCCTCGGCGTGGCAATGCAGGTGGTCGTGGCCGTGTTTGCGTGATCACGAGAAGGAGCTGCAAAGAAAACAGCATCGTGAAACAAAATAAGGCTATTGCATGGAATTCTGTGCAGTAGCCTTATTTTTATGCCCAAATGCACCCCAATTTTAAAAAAGTATGGTATACTGGTACAAAACTCAGTTCCATAGGGGAGAATAGAATGCAATATAAGATTCTGGCAAGCGATTACGACAACACACTGGTGCCCTTTGGCGAGGGCAAGCCGCGTCAGAAGGTGGTCAAGGCGGTAAAGAAGCTGCAGGCCGCAGGCGGCAGATTCGTGCTCAGCACCGGCCGTGCCTATCCGTGCGTCAGCCTCAAGGGGCAGCTGGGCGGCATCCGGTTCGATTATGCCATCACCTGCAACGGTGCCTGTGTGGTGGACCGCGAGGGCCGCATTGTGGCCGAGCACCCGCTCACCGCTGAGGAAATGTACGCGCTGGTGGATTTCTGCGAGGATTATAACTATCCGCTGCAGTTCAATTTCAGGGATGCCTGCTACGCCTACTGCGAGTATGAATATCTGCACAGGGGCTATCAGCAGATGAACAGCATCGGGCTGGACTGTATGGACGGCGAAGATCAGGACCGCCACCTGATCGATATGCCCCACGCGGCCTTTGCGGCAGTGCCGCCGGAGCACGTGGCAGATTTTGCGGCAAAGTACGGCCATCTGGGTCTGCACTGGATGCAGGTGGGCGCGCAGAATGCCGACGGCCTGTGCTACTACGACATCGTGCGCGGTGGAATGGACAAAGGCGTTGGCCTTGCCGACCTGTGCGAAAAGATGGGCCTGACACTGGCCGATGCCGTGGCGGCAGGCGATTCTGCCAACGATGTGGGCATGCTGAAGGCAGCGGGCCTTGGCTGCTGCATGGCAAACGGCACGCCGGACGCAAAGGCTGCCGCCGACCGCATCATTGGCGATGTGCGGGAGGACGGCCTTGCCGACCTGATCGAGGAACTGTGGTTCGACGGCCCCGCAGCAGTGCCTTCCGGCAAGGACTTCGGCTCTGCATGGGGCAATATTGAAAGTGCAGGCGGACAATGAGCTTTGAACCGGTGTATAACGAACACAGCCGGGCGCTGATCCTTGGCACATGGCCCAGCCCCAAAAGCCGGGAGATGGCCTTTTACTACGGCCACCCGCAGAACCGCTTCTGGCCCATGCTGGCCGCGCTGACCGGGGAGCCGGTGCCTGCCCGTGAGGACATTGAAGCCAAAAAGCAAATCATCCTGCGCCATGGGCTGGCCCTCTGGGACACGCTGGAACGCTGCACCATCACCGGCGCAGCGGACGCTTCCATCAAGGATGCAGTGCCGAATGATATTGCCGCTCTGCTGGCAAAGGCACCCATCGAAGCAGTATTCTGCAACGGAGCCACCGCATACCGGATCTATACAAAGTATCTGCAGCCGGTGTCCGGCATTGCGTCGGTAAAGCTGCCCAGCACCAGCCCGGCAAACGCTGCCTGCCGCCCGGAAAAGCTGCGCGAAATCTGGGGCGAAGCGCTGGGCCCGTGGATTTCCAAATGATTGCAAGGTTGTAAATTATCCGTGAAAGCCTTGCGTTTTTCGCCGGGTGCGGTATCATGGGTAACATAAGGGGAAGCTTCCCCAAAGAAGGAGAAGGTTCATGAGTAAGATCATCCGCACCAGAAAGCCCAGCGTTCTGCCATTTTATGCAATGGCACTGGTCTTTTTGGTATTGTGCGCGGTACTGCCGGTGTATAAGCTGTGGGCGCTTCTGGCGGCGCTGGGCGGTGCATTTGTGGCCTTTGGTGCGGCACAGAAGGTCTGCCCGCCCCGGGTGGTGGAGCACGAAGTGCCTTTCCACACCGGTGTGGAGGATGTGGACGCGATGCTGACCGACATTCAGCAGAAACTGGATACCCTGCACACCCTCAACGAGCAGCTGCCGGACCCGCAGCTCTCTGCCGCCATGACCCGCATGGAAAAGGCAGGCCGCTCCATTGTGGAAGCGGTGGAAGCAAACCCGGAAAAGGCAAAGCAGGTGCGCAGGTTCGCAAACTATTACCTGCCGGATGCGGTGAACGTTCTGCAGCAGTATGCAAAGCTGGCAAAGCAGGGCGTGCGCGGTGAGAATGCCGCAGCCATCCGTACCGAGGTGGAGCACAATGCTGCTTCCATTGCCACGGCGTTTGAAAACCAGCTGGATGCCCTGTACGCCGCCGAGAGCATGGACCTTTCTGCAGACATCACGGTGCTGCAGAACATGCTCAAAGGGCAGGGTCTGAGCTAAGAAAAAAGGTAAATGGTATTTGGAAAGGAAGGAATCTCTTATGGCTGATAATACATTCAACTTTGACCTCGATGCACCCGCAGTACCCACCCTGACGCTGGACCCCACCCCGGCAGAAGAGGAAAAGGCAGCACCCGCCCAGCAGGAAGCAGCCGCACCGGAACAGCCGCAGGTGAACCTGACCCCGGAGGAGCAGGCCATGGTGGACCAGTTCGCCGAGAAGATCGACATTACCAACAGCCAGCAGGTGCTGCAGTACGGCTCTGCCTGCCAGAAAAAGATCGGCGATTTCTCCGAAGCTGCGCTCTCCAAGGTGTCCACCAAGGATCTGGGCGAGGTGGGCGACATGATCACCAGCCTGATCGGTGAGCTGAAGAGCTTTGATGCCGGTGAGGAGGAGAAAAAAGGCATTCTGGGCTTCTTCAAGAAGAAGGGCGACCAGCTGGATGCCATGAAGATGAAGTACAACAAGGCCGAGACCAATGTGGAAAAGATCCAGTCCATGCTGGAGGGCCATCAGGTGCAGCTGCTCAAGGACATCGCCATGCTGGATAAGATGTATGATCTGAACATGGCCTACTTCAAGGAGCTGAGCATGTATATCCTTGCCGGCAAAAAGAAGCTGGCCGATGTGCGCGCAAACGAGCTGCAGCAGGCCATGGATAAGGCCAAGGTTTCCGGCCTGCCGGAGGATGCACAGGCGGCTCGTGATCTGGCCGACCAGTGCGAACGCTTTGAGAAGAAGCTCTATGATCTGGAGCTCACCCGCAACATCAGCCTGCAGATGGGCCCCCAGATCCGCCTGCTGCAGAACAACAACACCATGATGGCGGAAAAGATCCAGTCCACCATCGTCAACACTATCCCGCTGTGGAAGAACCAGATGGTGCTGGCATTGGGTCTGGCCCACAGCCAGCAGGCCATGCAGGCCGAGCGTGCCGTTACCGATATGACCAACGACCTGCTCAAGAAGAACGCAGAGGCCCTGAAGATGGGTACCATCGAGACCGCAAAGGAGAGCCAGCGCGGTGTGGTGGATATCGAGACCCTGCAGCAGACCAACAAGAGCCTGATCGAGACGCTGGACGAGCTGAACAAGATCCAGAGCGAGGGCCGCGCAAAGCGCGCTGCCGCCGAGCAGGAGCTGAACCGCATCGAGGACGAACTGAAAGCAAAAATGATGGAGATCCGGAGCTGAGATGGCAAACGCAGATTTTTCGCAAAAACAGAACAGCACTTCCGGCGGTTTTGACGCGGGCAGCTACCGCGAACAAAAGCAGCCGGAGCAGGCCGTGCCGCTGACACCTCTGCAGCAGAAGCTGGCAGGGCTGGAAGCAAAGCTGCCCGCAGCCCTTTCCACCCGCGCAGCTGCACTGGCGCTGAGCGTGGTGGTGATGCTGGCGGCCTTTTTGGGCTTTGGCAGCGCCAAGCTGCGCAGCCAGTACAACGAAGTCCGCAAATGGTACACGGTGGGTGTGGCGGCAGACAACGGCTATAACCTCAACGAAGAGCTGGCCACCCGCATGAACACGGCGGCGAACATCATCACCACCGCCGGCAACACGCTGGGGGCCGACAGTGCCGAGGTACAGGCCGCACAGAGCGCGCTGAGCGATTTTACCGCCTGTCTGGAAGCCGTGCAGAACGGCGGCAAAAGTCAGGCACTCACCTCGCTGCCCTATTATCAGGGCAGCACGATGCACGCACTGTATCAGGCCAACGAGGTGCTGGGGTCGCGGATCGATCAGCTCTACGCAAAGCTGCAGGAGCAGGCCGCAGACCCCATGAAGATGGGCGCGGTGCAGGGCCAGTACGGCCAGTTCAACAGTGCGGCTACCATCATCGGCACCCTGAAATACAACGATGCCGTTTACGACTACCAGAAAGAGACCGGCGGCTTTCCGGCCAGCATGCTGGGAGCCATTGCCGGTGTAAAGGAGGTTGAACCCTTCGCATGAAAAATTTTGCAAAGCGCGTGAGCGCTCTGGTGCTGGCCCTTGTAGTGGGCACAGCGGCCCTGTGCCCGGCGGCATTTGCCGCCGCCAGCCTGCCGGATCTGCCCAGAGATCAGTGTGTGGTGGATGATGCCAACGTTCTGAGCGACAGCACTACCCAGACCATCGTTGATCTGAACAACCAGCTGCAGTCCAGCTGCAACGGAGCACAGATCGGCGTACTGACTGTAGATTATACGGGTAATTATTCCACTGAGGATTATGCAACACAGGCCTTCAACGCCTGGGGCATCGGCTCGGCTTCCGAGAACAACGGCGTGCTGATCCTGCTGGTGATGGAATCGCCCATCTATGAGGATGGCGATTACTACGTGACCTACGGCGACGGCTTCCGCAACACCACGCTGGAAAGTCAGGCCAGTGCCCTCGCTCAGACCATGGAAGGTGATTTTGTTAACCGCGATTACAGCGATGCAGTAATCACCTGTGCCAACAATGTGGCCGACACCATTGCAAGTGTTTATGGGGTAAATCTGAACAATGGCAGCTACGACGATGGCAGCTACGCGGAGCCGGACGACGGCCCCACCACCTTTGAGGATGTCGTTCTGGGCATCGTGATCCTGTTCATGTCCATGATGGTGATGCTGATCATCGTATTGTTCGTGTTCCGGGTGTTCATTGCACCCATCGGCCACGCAGCAGGCTGGAACTGGGGTCCCTTCGCATGGGGCTACATGGCAGGTTCGGCCCGTCGGCACCGTCCCGGCCCGCCGCCCCCTCCGGGCCCCGGCTTCGGT
>ERZ772893.3909-NODE-3909-length-9961-cov-3.144862_pt1 | contig 9961 bp, 5 predicted proteins | sample MGYA00511482_ERZ772893 | MGnify/ENA primary metagenome ERZ772893 (study PRJEB29015, sample SAMEA2737687) | human gut metagenome | biome: human gut; feature: human-associated habitat; material: faeces | place: China | collected 2012 ...
ACCATTCCCTCGTACACGGATGAACCAAAAGGGTATTTTTCTTTTGTCAGGCAAGGATACCATTCGTGCTGTTGGTTCAGAAAATCCTGCTGGTTCAAGAAAATAGCTTCCGCCAAAGTATAACGCCCCGGAGTCGTCAACCAATATTTCAGTCCTCCCCAGCCGGCACGCCCATGCCAGGTCGGAACGACGTAACCAACCATCGTAGCCGCATTAGCCCCATTCATCCAAGCTACCGCCATACTGTTCTTCGTGTTATTCACGTTCCCGATCAGGCAATTCCCCACGGCAAAATACACTTTACGTTTGCCACTGTCCCGCAATTCCCATTGACCACGTCCCGAGTGTCCGATCAATTTTCCATCGTAACAAGAAAAATAACCGCCAAAAGGCATCTGTAAATGCTTCTCCGAAGCGTGAAAAGCCGTAACGACCAAATCCGGGTTATACTTCACGTACAAATTCGCAAATGCATCACTCACGTCCCCCACTATGGTTCTCGTGATCACGGGTTCCTCTTTACCGTCCTTCTCCCCCCTCAAATTTTCCAAGTGATCGTCCACCCAGCCGTAACGCTCAAACCATTTGGCACTGCTCAATTCCGTGATAGAAGAGATCGCATCATGAATGATCAAAGGTTCCGTACTGTTATTTACCATTTTCATCGCGCAGGCAGCATCATATCCCGTGATGAATCCCCACAGAAAATCTTCGTAAATATCCTCGTCTAACTCTCGGCTCATACGATGGAAATCGATAATGGTCTCCCGCCCTATATTTTCCGGCATATCAACAACTGCCACGTAGCGAGGGCGGAGACGTTTCAATCCTTCCAAGGTTTCCCGTTGCGCTTTATCGTAAAACAACACCTCTGCATCATGTTTTTTCTGTAAAACATCCACCACTTTCATCCATTCCACATCATTTTTCACCGAGACCGAGGCTAAAACAACATACTCGCAAGCCTCTCTTTTCAACTTCTTTTTCTGCGCAACAGACGGAAATGTCATCACCACTGCACAGAATAATACCAACAAACGATAATCTATTTTCATCTTAACACTAATTAAATACACCGATATATTTCATAATCTTTTATTTACCAAAGATTCCAATTGCACTTCCAACTCCCCGCTTTGGGAACAACGATAAACAATTTTCCCTTTAGCGTCAACGAGCAGAAATGTAGGAATAGAGGTGATTTTATACAAATCGTTCACCATTGTGGTAACATGTTCCTCCCCTCGAAATTGCGCCCAAGGCATTTGTTCTTCTTTCAAAGCCTTTTTCCAATTCTCTTCCCCGTCGTTCAAGGCGATGCTCATAAATTTCACCTGTCCGCCGTATCGTTCATATATCTTTTTGAAATAAGAGGAACTACACCGACAAGCCCCACACCATGAAGCCCAAAAGTCAATAACCGTGTATCCTTTGAGGTTCAATTGATCTAATAATTGTACTTTTTCCCCGTTAAGCGCAAGTATCTCAACATCTTCTAAGTTCCTCCCCTTTGCAAACTTTACCGCCTCTTGCAAGTAGTCACGGAATTTCCGCAACGAAAAGCAAGTGTCCGAATCGGAGGCGAACAACGCCCCCATTCTTTCCACGCGAGACCGATCGTAAGTAAACGGTTGTCTTTTCAGTTTTTCTGCCACATACAGATTTACGTGTACATTCCGATGTGCCCGAATAAACTTCACGCACCACTGATCCAATTTTTCCCGTTCCTGTTGTAATTGCTTCCAATCCTCCACTCGTTGTGACACCCCGCTCTTCTCTTCCAATTCCTTGATAATGGCTCTTTGCTCGAGGGTCTGTTGCTGATAGTCAAAATAGTCATCTTGTGCCACAGAACCTGTTACCCTGTAATTTTTCTCTTTTCGAATATCATACTCGCTAAATGCCGATGGCAGGCTATCTATATTGGGAGTCTTGAATCTCAATTCTCCATTCTCTGCGAAAAACTCGATATCCTTGTATTTCAAACGATTCTCTTGCTTCAATTTGAATCGCAATAAACAATAGGTAGGGGTTTTCATGGTATCCCGAAGCGCAAACCGCCCGTTGATGACGTATCCCGTTATATTCCGGTGACTTCCATCCTTGGGATACAGGGACACTTCCGTGCTATCCGGCGCACCGGGAGCGATGCCTTCCAACACGAAAGAATCACTCGTCGACCGCACACAACCTACTATTCCCAACAGCAATAATATTATCAGGTACTTCATACATATTGATTTTAAGGGCGTAAACATTTTCAATGTCAAGACAACAATTCCGATAATTTATCTTTTAGTTGCTCTCTTCTTAAACGTCTATCTATAATTTGATTATTCTCATCCAAAATATAAATCAGCGGGTAAGACGTCCCGATCCGATACAAGTAATCCACGTTTTTACCATCTTTTTCCCACGCGATTCCCTGCATCCATGGCAAGTTATCCTCTTTAACAATTTCTGCCCAACGTGCCTTATCCTTATCCAAGGAGACACTAATCACTTCCAATCCTTTATCATGAAACTCCCGATAATATGTTGAAATTTCCAAGTTTTCTTGACGAGACATCGGCGCGACAGTATTCCAAAACACGACGAGCTTCACTTTTCCTTTCACGTCATACAGGTTGACCTTTTTCCCCGACTGATCCACGAAAGAGAAGTCTTCAGCCGTTGCCCCGATATCCGTTCTTTCCCTGTATGCAATATCTTCAGCTACCTGTCGTCCCCATTCCGTGGCTTTCCCTTTATCGGATAGCGAATTGTATAAATCTTTCGCGATAGATAGAACATGTATACGCGTATAGCTGGTAGCAACATAACCCGCTATATAGGAATCCGGATTCGCCTTAACTAACTCAAACTCTTTATCTTGTTTATCCTTGGCTGCATAAACCATACATTTTCGAAGCGAGTCAAGCTTAGCCCGATCTTTTGCTTGAGAGGCCTCTTGTTGAAACTCTACACTTTTCTTATAAGCTTTTTTCTGGATTTCACAAAGTTGATTAAAAACAGCCTGCTCTGCCCCTCCTCCTTCTACCCAAGAATCCGCTCCAACCGCAATGCCAATTTTTGCTTTATAATTTTCATTTTCCAACACGAAAGGCTTCGTTACTTGTTGTCCTCCAAGGGATAATACTGCAAATATGACCGGTTCATTAACATGTCCTTTCATTTCAAATTTTCCATCTTTTATATCCGCAACGGCAACTGTATCTTTCACGACCATACGCATTCCGACCTCAACCTTTAAAACGTAAATATTCCCAACTTCCACACCATCAACACTCCCTGTTATCGTGTAACTATTTTGAGCATTACAAACACAGAAAACCAAACTCGCTAAAATCATTAAAATACTTCTTTTCATCTCATTTACATTTTTCGTACATACAATTTAACATCATCAATCATAGCAGGTCGATTTTTCAACAGGGACGACCTGCAAGCACCTGTAGAGGGCAATATCGTGCTTCTTCCTAAACAAGGAGAGAGCGGAGAAGGTCGTTATCAACCTCTCCAACCCTCCCTTGCAACAGGAAGAGCAAAACATTGCATTGTTTAGGACTGATATATAGCCCTTGATTTTTACTTAGATAATTTTTCTATTTTAGATCCCACCACTCTTCAAAAGTGTTCACGAAGCCTTGCATCATTTGGAACTTACGGAGAACTTTATCATAATCAGCATAACGATCCAAAAATTCCTGCTCGCGTCCACGATATGCGTACACTCGCGCCACGTATTCGATCAAATCATCCTCTTGCGTGTATGTCGCACGAACATCCGGGATGTCAACATACCACCCCAACATCCCCATATCCTTGTACACATCAAAATTATATTCCGAGGCGGTACTAGCATACGCCTTATTATAATAGGCATCCCTCGTCCCTTCATTGGTTATGGCATACCATTTTACCAGATCCATATTCATATTCCCGTTCAACATCCACGATACCAATTTGGATGCGATCACCCGACCACACCACAAATCAATTTCTTCGTCCGTCATTTGAAGAATATCACACAATTGCCCGACGACAACACCTTTCATCGCCACGTACAAAGGTTTATTTTCTATTCTACAAGGGAGCTGCGACCAAGGTAATATCAAATTTGCGTTCTCGTTCAACGAATCCACAAGAAAATAACATTTAGGAAGAGCCTCCCCCACCTTGGGTACATGCGGAAGCACCCGATTCCGGATCAATTCTGCCGCTTTTAACATGGCAGGAGTATCGCTACTCTGAACGATATAATGCGTAGATCCTTGCCTATCATCTTCCGTACTACCAAACATCACGTAGGAAAGGTTGAATTTTTCCGTTCTCAAGATGGGATTCCCTTCCGCGTCTTTCGCGTAATATTCTTCTCCTAAAGTATCACTGACAAAAATCGGTACTCCCGTTTCAGCATAAATCTTATAGACCAATTGATTAAATTCCCCCGGCTTATCCGGTATCACGAACCAGTTCCGATCGGCATAAGAAGGCGAGGTAATCTCCTCCTCATCCTTGTTGCAACCAACCAAAACCAACAGGCAGCCAAAAATTCCGTATAACAAGTATTTCTTTAACATATCTTCCGTGATTAAAATTGCTTCACTTATTCTCTATTCTCTTCTAAAATTCGGGTCTTCATTCGGACGTTCCGGGCGATCCGGATTTTCCAATACACCCTCACTATATGATATTTCCTTACTCCCGAAAGGCATAATCCAGCCATTATCCGTCCCGTAAGGTTTCAATAGATAGTAACCGGCATACTCCCCGTTTTCCGTTTCATAAACCATGTGACGGATAGTTGTCTCAAGCGGGTATTTCGTGTTCACTGCATAACGCCTCAAATCCGGCCAACGGTGTCCCTCGAAACAAAGTTCTCGGCGGCGCTCCGAGCGGATAAAATTTACTAACTCTTTTTCACTCGATGAAGACAATTTAGGTTGCATTCCCGGGGCATAACGAGTATCAAATAAAGGCTGTAAAGTCGCTATCGCTCCTGCCAGATCCCCTTTCATCGCTTGCGCCTCTGCCTTATTCAAGTATATTTCTACCGTGCGAATCAAGAAAGAATCAAATACCACCGGGTATTCCCAATATTGTTCATAACTATAATTTTTTACCACTCCAAACCGGTCCGAATTTATCCAATGTCGTTCAAAATAACACCTAAAACGAAGGTCAAGCACCTCCGCATCCACCCTATACTCATCTATCAGACTCTGAGAAGCAGAATACACGAGAGAAGTGTTACCATAATCATTCGTTGCCGGCGTAACATAATCTTGAACAGTAGCATACCCCATCGTGAACACGATTTCCGGATTGGATGCCATGTATAAATAATCCCGCTCATCCAGCCATTCCGTGTCATAAAAGAAATTGTTTAGATCAAGCATCTGTAATCCCATGTTCAATGCCGAATCACATTGCGTGATCACCTCATCATATCTCTCCATGTACAGATACACCCTACTCAACAGTGTCCGTGCGGCTAATTGATTCGTACGATAAAAGTTTTTTTGCTCTACTCCGCGCAAGTTTGCGCATGCCCCGATTAAATCCCTTTCGATAACCCGGTAGACCTCTCCCACGGTTGCCCGGGAAAACTTATCCTCCACGATCCATTCGGTCGTCTTCAGCGGGACACTCAAATCCGCTCCATTATTTTTCACATCGTATGCCCAACCATAAAGATTACTCAACATCAGGTAGTAAGCCGCTCGCAAGAACTGACATTCCCCCAAGATACGCTTCCGGTCCTCGATCGGGTCGTTCGGGAATTCATCCAAAGTACTCATGATCGTGTTCACGTAAGCAATATGAGCGTATAATTTCTCTACCGTTTTATCTTCGCTATCCTCACCGGTATTAGTTTGCAAATAAGGATTTTTCTGCCAAGTAGCAGTATTACGCACTTGTGGTATGAACGAAGGATTATGACTCCCCCACCCCATCGCCACGTGCTCTTCGGCATCATCATCCAAGGCGAACAGGTAACCGTAATAGAGGTCATTAAAGCCAGGTGCTTTCCCGTCGCCTCTACTCTCCATGTATCCATTTCCTATCAACGCCTCATCCAAATCCTTGCACGAGGAAGCGTAGACCTGATCCCGAGAATACTCTTCCAAAAAATCGCTACATCCACCTCCTACCATATAGCACACGAATATCCAGATATAAAATATAATATTTCTCATATCATCAAAATTAAAATGTTACATTCAACGTCAACGAATAGGTCGGACGAACCGATATATTGATCAAGTTCGTACTACCCGACTGAGAGGGATCCTGCCCTTTCAACTTCTTGCTGCAAAGCGTGAAAAGATTTGTTCCACTAACGGATAGGTACGCTGATTTCATATAAAGACGTTTACACAAATGTTCCGGCACCACGTAACGCAACTGGAGACTGGAAAGTTTCAGGTAATTACCCGACGCGACACGTATATCCGAGTAATCATACATGGTCCAGTAATTCTGCTGCCAATCATACGTATTATTTTTCCACCAATAGTTATTCATCTGGTAGTAGGCTTCTCCGCCCACGATACCGGGAATCGTGGTATGCCGTTCATCCCCCGGCACGCGCCAACGTTTTTCCCAGTCCCGACGCAGATTCTTCTCCGGCAACGGAAGAGATCCCCCGTTATCGTACATCCGGAACAAACGAATTTTGGAACCAAGGCTATAGGTCAGATTAAAAGCCAAAACCCAATTGTTGTACTCGAACGAGTTGTAGATACCTCCCTGCAAGAAAGGTTCCCGACAACCGGAGCGGGTCAGCAACTTCGTTCTCCATACTTCTTCCTTATCCATATTCGAATATATCTCGGCATTATTGATGATTACCGGATCCCCGTTTTCATCATACACGGGATCCCCATTTTTATCCAACATGGGTTCTTTCTCGATTGCCCCGTAAAATTCAGGAGCTCCCGTGTCATGATTTAATCCCCGGAACCGGTAACTATAGAACGTATTCACCGGACGTCCTGACACCTGCACTTGCCCATTCAAGTATTGTTGGATCGTAACCTCATTGTCTTGAATCTTTTTATCTTTCGGTTTCACTTTATCCAACAATTGATTGAAAACCGAACCGAATTGCGGATCAAATCTCCAGCGGAAGCCGCGACGCTCCACTCCTCCGGAAGTCGCTTCACTCAACGCGGAAGATACTTTATTGATCATATTATCGATCGGGGTAAACTGGAAGGTAAACTCAAATCCTTGGTTAATCAATGTCCCGGCATTTACCATGTAGTCTCTTGTCCCATTGAACACCGCAACCGTTTTTTTCATGAATGCATTACTCGTATGCCGATAGTAATACCCCAAGCTCCCCCTCAACCTGTTCTTGAAAAGAGAATATTCTATCTCTCCGTTAAAAGTTGAGGTTGTTTCCCACCCCAAGAAGGGATTCGGGAAATTCTGTATCGTGGAATAATATTCGTCAAAAAACGGGTATTTTTCCTTTAGTTTACCATTTTTTTGAATAATCAATTTCGGGGATTCCGTGTTGGACATATTTCCCTGGTAACCGAAAGATAATTTCAACGCAAACGTGTTTACCCAACTAAATCCGTATAAAATATTATCATGCATGTTCCAGCGTCCGGAAAGAGACCAAATAGGCAAGAACTTTTCATGACTTCTGTCCCCGAATTTATTCGACCAATCCGCACGAATGTTCCCGTTCAATATATAAGTATTCTTCCAAGCCCACGAAGCACTGAAAATCAATCCCACCTGACGAGTCAGATTATCCTCCATACGACCTCGTGCCTCATCCGAATGCGACCATTCCGTGAAAGACGTGTATTTCTTAATATCCCAATTATCAAAAATCATCCCGCGATCCGGAAGATAATTTCTCTTGGTTATCCCGAAACCAGAATATTTCGAATGACTCAGTTCTCCGATTAAGTTTGCCGTTATACTTTGATTTTCAGTCAACGATTTGTTATAAGTGAGTGTTCCGCGAAGACTATAACTCTCGTTTTTCGTATTCGATAATTTCAACTCTCCTCCGGCGACACTTGTAGCCGCTGCAGCATTTTGGTCACCGATCTCCAAAGCAGAATTCGGTAAGGCCCGTTTCACAATACACCTCATTGCCAACATCCTACTCGTCTCTTCTCCGTAATAAGTGTCATCGTCCGTGTGGGAAACATTATACGAGAAGTTCACCTCCGCTTTCAGCGAGGAAATAATTCGATAGCCCAACGCCATCTGCATCCCGATTTGATCCGTATCAATATGCCGCCATGAATGCTCCATATCGTTAATAATATTATAATCGGACTTATATTGACTGTTTTGGTCTACATCATAAAATACCAATTCCCCATCTTCCCCGTAAGCAGGCACACTACGAGAGGTGTTGTAAGCGTAATTTGCTACCCCCACATCTTCCGGGGTATACTCTTTCTTTTGCAAATTTCCGTTCAATCCAAAACGGAAATCCCACTTGTCATAATTCACGCTCAAATTGGTCATAGCCGTGTAACGCTTGTTACCTTCACCCCGCGTGTTTCCTTTCTCATCCATGTAACTCAAGGATGAATAATAGCGAAAATTTTCCGATCCCCCGGATACGCTCAACGTGTGATTGTGAGAATAGGTATCCTGTAACAAAATGCCCAACCAATCCGTGTTGGCGGTCTCCATCTCGGACACCTTTCCCACGAATTCATTATACGTGATCTTATTATTCAAATAATCAGAGTAAGCGGCCTCATACCCGACCCAAGCTCCAAGAGACGGCATTCTCCATCCGGCACTAATCGCCTCACGAGAATAAGCGATACGCTCCATCGAATTCATCACGTTCACCGCCCGATCCGTGTAACGCGGGCGCTGACGGAAAGTACCGGTTAAACTATAAGTCACGGCAGGTTTCCCCACTTTCCCCTTTTTGGTCGTGATCACGATCACCCCGTTGGAAGCCTTCGGTCCGTAAATCGCCGTGGCAGAAGCATCCTTCAGGACATCGATCTGATCAATATCACTCGGGTTCAAGCCGGAAATAGCATTCCCAAGCAGGTTCACGAAGTCCAAATCATTGATATTCGAGGCATCCACGTTGACCGGATCTTGCAAGATCACTCCATCCAACACCCACAAAGGCGCTGTTGATCCCAACAAAGTCGTCGTTCCCCGTATCTTGATCTTAGGTGAGGCTCCCACCTGCCCCGTGTTTTGCATGAAAATCATCCCCGGTACCTGTCCTTCCAACATTTGATCCAGCGTGCTGACTCCCGGCTGCATGATATCATCCATTTTCAAGGAGGTGATTGAACTCGTGGATTTCCGTTTGTCCATATTGTAATACCCCAAGGAGACTACCTCTTCTAATTCGTTCACATCCTCCTCCATGAAGATGCGGAGCGTGTCGCTTGCTGCCGTGAACTTCCCCTGCCGCAATTGGTATCCCACGAACGAGAACTCCAACATACCTTCTGTCATAGGCAAATCCATAGCGAACCATCCCCTAGTATCCGTTGCCGTTCCCAAGGGCACTCCCGCTACTTTTACGGTTACACCCGGAAGCGGCTGCTTTTGCGTGTCATAAACGAATCCCTTCACTCGTAACGACTTCTTTTGAGATTGCTTTAACACTATAGGTTTAATAATAACCATATTATCCACATACTCCCACGTGAAATTATTACCAAGAATATATTGCAACACATCATCCACTTTCACATTTTTCACATCAAGCGAAATTTTCCGGTCCACCTTAATCTCGTCAAAGCTGTAAAAGAAATCCAATTGTGTCTGTTTCTTCAACTCCGAAATCACATTGACAAATGACATTTCTTCCACTTTCAGCGTCACCATCTGATCCTGTGCCCTCACAGATGCAGAAAGCGAAAAAACGAAACCACATATTAACAAAAAAGTCAATTTCATAATCATCAAAATTTTAGCACATCGATTTCTTAACAGA
>ERZ772893.3917-NODE-3917-length-9943-cov-17.903823_pt1 | contig 9943 bp, 6 predicted proteins | sample MGYA00511482_ERZ772893 | MGnify/ENA primary metagenome ERZ772893 (study PRJEB29015, sample SAMEA2737687) | human gut metagenome | biome: human gut; feature: human-associated habitat; material: faeces | place: China | collected 2012 ...
AGAAGCCGAAAACCAAGAAATCCAGCCGCACCCTTTATCTGACGAGACCCTTGAAAGAGGAACTGCTGGCTTGGCTGGAAAAGCTCCGTCAGGACGAGCTTGCCATGGATGGCAGGTATCGCAACTGTGGTCAGCTCTTCCGCCTTCCCAACGGTATGCCTGTTGCCCCGGAAGCCCTTTCTAAATGGTACCGCACTTGGCGTGCAGAGCACCCGGAGTTTGAGAAGATCGTGTTCCACGGTCTGCGCCACTCCAGTGCCACTTACCAGTTGATCGAATCCGGCGGCAACATCAAAGCCGTGCAGGGCAACACCGGTCACGCCACCACCGGCATCCTGATGGACACCTACGCCCACACGCAGGACAAGCCCCGGTTGGAGCTGGCTGAGAAGCTGGAAGCAGACTTCTATTCGCAGGACATCGGCTCCCCCAAATCCGGCTCTGTGCCGGTAAAAGAAAATCTGCCGGACAGCATCCAGATCACCCCGGAAGGGATGCTGAAAGTTGTCCGACAGATGAACCCCGAGCAGCGGCGTGAGTTTACCCGCCTGCTGTTCGCCTGAAAAAAGTATGGAAAAAACGCTCACGATGCACAGAATGCAGACAATGCAAGGAAAAACACGGCTTTCCCGCCGGTGTGCAAAAAGTGTGCAAAAGTGTGCAGAGCTCCAGAAAAAGGAAAATCCCACGAGGAATCTTACGATTCTTCGTGGGATTTTGGTGCGCTCGAGGGAACTCGAATCCCTGGCCCTCTGATTAAAAGAGCTTTCTTTGATGGATTTTTGTGCTCTGAGCTGTTACAAAACACACGATTTTACGAAATTTTTATATTACTGCGTCCTGTAGCGGCTTCTCATGCATTTTCGAGTTGTCGCATTTTTGTCGCACTTTTTTGCGGAACTATAATCGGGACCTTTTTTCATCCGTCATGATAAACAAGTGTTCAAGATTCATAATTTCGGATGGATGGAAACTGCACGGTTTGCTGCAACAGGAAGAGTGATCTCGGGTGGCTATCCTGCCATATTTCAGGATGTTGCACTCATTGAAATTTCGCCGGAGAGGGTTTGAAGGTGGGTGTGGGGAGGGGCGAGAATCATTGTTCGATATAGAACCTTTTTTTCATTTCACCTCTTCCAATAAAAAGGCTGCACTATTTTTGAACAGTTCAATCTGGATACGGTTATTTCAGCTTTTCGAGAATCTCATCTGCACTCAAGCCTTTGGCCAGCAGATTCTTCAGCTCCTTGATCTAGCGACTGTTTTGGCAGTACCCTTCTTCCTGTTGCTTTGTCAGTATGCATTGAAGTCGGTCTTACTTCCTTTAGCTCCAGGTGTAGGATTATACCTCCGAGTCTATGTAATCTGTGGAAAAAGATAGCCACGCACTTCATCCAGTAACATGATGCTTATCCCACCAGCATCGGCGCAACAACAGCTTTGATTTGCTCTACAGTATAGGCACTACCTCATCGTTCAATCAACTATATTCTTCACAGCTTAGGCATATTACTGTGTTACCTACCACTTACTGCGTAGATTCGGCCATATAGTTTTTTGCATCCTTCAAAAAGCTAACTGTAATCATTACTATAACAACACCAATCGGGAATGCCGCCACGATGCTTACCGATTGCAGGTTGTTCATAGAACTTTCCGCAAACAGCAATGCAATGGGCAACAGAATCAGCAGGATGCACCACATCAGCTGGATGCCCTTATTGGGCTGTTCATCATCCTTGATGGTGTGGTAGCTGTAGCAGGATGCCGTCAGTGCGATAGAGTCGAAGGACGTTGCATAGAAAGCAATCATCGTAATCAGAACAGCCACCATAACGACCGGTGCGCCAGGCATAGTCTTGATCATATCTACGATCATACCGTACATATCGCCGTTGTCCAGATACTTGGCAATAAAATCCGCCTTGTCAGTCACCTGCAGTCCCATGGAGTAGTTACCCAGCACAATGAAGCTGGTCAGTGTAGAGCCCACGCCAAACACATAGCCGCCCAGAATCGTCTGGCGTACCGTTCTGCCACGGGAAATGCTACCAATGAAGAACGGCGCAGCCACACACCAAACCATCCAGTAGGCCCAGTAATAAATGGTCCAGTTTTGGGGGAAGTTGGAGGTACGCAGCGGGTCGGTAAAGGTGGAAAGGTCGATGAAATTCTGCATCATCCGTCCCAGTGAGGAAAAACCGGTTTCGATAATATACCGGGTCTCGCCGCCAAACAGGAGGACAAAGGCAAGCAACCCAAAGAAAAGATAGATGCAGACATTGGCCAATTTGCTGATACCCTTGAAGCCATGCAGCAATGAGTAAGTATACACGGCGCAAGTGATCAACAGGATGATAATATTGATGACCGTGCGACTGACAGCAACATGGAACAGCTCTCCGATGATGGTTGCCATCAGCGGTGTTGCTACGCTGAAAGTAGTGGCTGTACCCGCCAGCAAAGCGAACACCGCCAGCAGGTCAATGATGCGACCTGCCCAGCCATCGGTGTGCTTGCCCAGAATCGGGCGGCAGGCTTCCGAGTATTTCTGGCGGGTTCTTTTTCTTACGTGCAGCATAAAGCCGAATGCTACCGCCAGCACCAGATAGAAGCCCCACGGGATAAAGCTCCAATGGAACAAGGGATATACTCCTGCCCAGTCTTGAATGCTGCCCATCTCTGCCAGATGGGGGTCGGTTGCATACAGCACCCATTCCGAAAAAGAGTAAAACAGGATATCCGCAGCAAGACCGCAAGTAAACATCATGGAGCCCCATGCAAAGAAGGAATACTGAGGCTTTTCGTTGGGTTCACCCAGAACAATGTCCCCGTACTTCGAACACGCAATGTACAGTGACAGGATGAAAATACCCAGTCCAATCACCAGATAATAGGTGCCAAAGGTATCTCCGAAAAAGAACCGGATCTGGCTCAGCACGGCATTGGACTGTTCCGGCGCAAAGAAGAACAGAATGCACAGGGCAATGATAATGGTCAGTGGGAGCAGCGTTATCATCCAATCAATTTTCCCACGCTCTCTATTTTTGTTCATTTATGCTTCCCCCTCGTATTTTTTGTAGCTGGAATCCAGAGCAACCAGTTCACTGAAGTTGTCCACCTCAATGATATCGCCCCGATTCATCGGGCGAATTCCCAGTCGATATTCTTCCGGATAGCAGAACAGTGCCACATCATCCCAGTAAATCTGACAATTTTGCTTCTGTTCAAACTCGATTTCCAGATGGTGCTTCAGTCTTTTTCCGTCCTCTGCTGTCCAGCGAGAAATGCTATATAACTGCCATCCACCCTTGCCGCCTGTACGGCTGCAGGAGGTCACAATACCGTCTTCTACGGTTTGCAGCCATTCGTTTGTTTCCTCATCCGTCCATACACTGTTATAACCGGAGCGTTCAAACTCCGGAGCCAGAATATCCGGGTTATAGATAATTTGATCTCCGTCCAGAATGATTGCATTCTCGATGTGATCTCTTGCTACATACAGGGATGCGATATTATTGCAGGTATCATAGTAGGGGTTTTCAATCAGTCGAACACCGGGATACTCTGTCACCAGCGGGGCGAACTGTTCTTTCAGGTAGCCCACCACGATGTATATCTCCGAAATGCCGTTGTTGTGCAGCCCCTCAATTACCGTATCGATCATCCGCTTGCCGTTTACTTTGACCAGCGGCTTCGGCGTTGTCAGCGTGACCGGGTGCATCCGGTTTCCCAGCCCTGCCGCCATAATAATGGCTCTTTCTACTTTAGTCATTTTTCTGTGCCCCACTTTCCCCTGATTTCTTCAGTTCATCCTGAACGATTCTGTAGTAGTCTTTTGCGTAGCGATACTGCCGCAGGGAATACTCGCCAAATTCCACACCCAGATTCCGCTTATACTCACACCAGTTGCTCCACAGCAGTCCACAGGCAGCGATGTAGCAGTAAATCTTAATCCGTGTCGCATCATCGCAACCGTCTGTAAAATATGCCGCAATCAAGCGATCCACCTGCCGCTTATTGTAAAGCGAATAAATGCAGAACATTGCGATATCCACATGGGGATCCTGCATACCTGCATACTCCCAGTCGATTAGCCGAATTTCCTCTTTTCCATCCTTCTGGACAAACAGGAAGTTGTCCGGAACTGCGTCAATATGCGTCAAAATCTTCTCACCTGCATGAGCATCAATATAAGGCTTCAAAGACCAGACATTCGCTTTGGTTTTCTCATAATCCTTGTAGACAGAAGGAGTGCCATCCCACAAGGTTTCGTAGAACTCCATCTGCCCGAAAATGTCAAATTCATACGCCACCTTCAGCTTCAACGCATGGAAATTACGCAAACGGCTCATGCACTTCTTGACATCCTCATAGTCGGTAGGGTCGCATACCCGGGCACCCTCCAGAAATTCTGTAATCTTATAGCCGTTCTCTGGGTTAATATAGGCGATATCGTCACAGATGTTTTTATCAGCGATGGCATGATACACTGCTGCTTCCTGACGGCGATTGATGAGTTGATCCGTACCCTCTCCCGGAATACGCATAATGTACTTTTTGTCCTTACAGGTAAACAGAAACGAACGGTTGGTCATTCCCTTTTTCAGGACTGTAATATCCGTGACTTCCTCCGGTTTTGCGCACAATGCCTTGCAGATTAAACGAATCGCATCCGTTTTCAGTTGGTTGGAATCGCTGTCGATCTCACGAAGCTGCTCATAGGTGTTGATCTCCACAACATCTGCCGAATGCACAACTCGAGCTGTGACGATCATGCGATCCTTATTATAGAGTGCTTCTTCCCAAAACGAACCATCATACTGTGGGTTTTTGCAGAGTTCCTTGATGCGTGTAGAAACCGTATCAGAGTCCTCTTTTGTAAGGTAGCTGATACCGATCATCGCATTACCACCGACATTTTCTGATACAGTTACCAGCTCCATCTTGCGGTTTACACGAACATTGCTTTCGTTTTCCACAAGATCACTGACCATATACCAAGAGTACAGCTCGTGGCGGTGAAACGGATTGCGGTCACACCAGATGTCGCAAGGGACGATGTACGCATTCTCCAAATGCTCTTTTACCAGTCTGAGGGAATGTAGATTGTTCTTTGCAGCGTAGTCCGGGTTGACCACCAGTTCTACGCCGTACTCATCCATCAGGTATTCATATTTTTCCTTCATGAAACCCACAACAACATAGATTTCCTGAATACCTACTTCGTGAAGCTGCTTGATGATTCGTTCAATCAAAGGCTCCCCATTGACTTCCAGAAGCCCCTTGGGCATTTCTGTGTTGATGGGAACCATCCGCATACCAAAACCGGCTGCTAAGATAATAGCTCGTTTGGGAGTCTTATTCTTGTACTCCGACACAGCTTTGGCCGTGGGACAAATTGCTTCGTTCAGATACCCTGCCTTAATAAGCTCCTTGAGGGAACGGTTTACAACCCCTAAGGAATGACCCGAAACCTCTGCTAGAATTCTTTGATTAATAAACGGTTCTAGCAAAAGTGCATTCAAGATATCGCTTTCTTGTTTGTTCATATACACCTCTCCACAGTTTTTGGTGAACAGTATGCCAGCATGAAACCGCAATCCAAGATTGCGGTTTCATGTCATCAAGTTATTCTTAATGTCTTTCAGTTATTTTTGCATACACTTTATTGCTATGATGTGTAATCTGTTTTGAAATGGGTGGGGGTATCATGTAGTCTCCGTACTGCTTTGTTAAAATCGCATCGTATCCTACAGGAGCACTTAACATCTTGCCCTCAAATTCAACCAGAATCTGCGATGCATAGCATTCCTTCGGGTATCGGTCATCAAAAATATCATAATTAGAGCAATTACTTCCAACAACTTTTGCAGACCCATAATCCACTTCCGTCTCTTTCAAATGCATTTGCTCAAGCAACCAATCTTTTTCCAGCTTTCAAAAAGAGCACCACATATCTTCCCGTATGCAATTGTTGAGACTCTTTTAATTAACTTTAGGCCCCCCATCAAATTAAAATGAAGGTCACCCGTGTATAATTGCAAACCAATTATTTGATATTTTTGATACAGTTTCTTTTTTGCATCATATGCAGCAGAATATCTTTGATCGTCCTCGTAAAGTCCGTCAACGGGAAAAACGTCAATATCAATCCCTAGTTCTTCACCTTGTTTGCACTTTACTCCATTTTCAATTTTGACGGTATCTAAATCGCACACCTTCATGAAGGTATGCTTTGCAATCGAATCGGCTGGCATAATTGCAACGATATTATCACTATGCGGTCTCTTATTAAAAATGGTCGCAAATCGCTCATAATCAGGTCTTGGCATCTGGATATCGACATCATCATCCCAAGGTATAAACCCTTTATGTCTAATAGCACCAATCAGCGTTCCATAGGCAAGAAAATATCTAATATTATTTTCATCACAAAAAGAAGCAACTTCAAGCAATATGTTCAACGCTCTTTGTTTATGTTCGTCTACTGAAAGTTCTCTCCATGCGGATGTATCTATAGCCATCAGTACTTCCTCCACACCATCTTATTGACCACATTCACATACCCCTGAATGATGCGAACCACCTTCATGGACACGGTTTCGTCCACATAGTCGGGGCAGGGCTTGCCCAGAACGCCCTTCTGCTTCATCTCAATTGCCATGTCGGTGGCGTTGAGCAGCTCCCGGGTGGTAATGCCAGCCAGAATGAAATCACCGGCCTCCAGCGCCTCGGGGCGTTCTGTACTGGTGCGGATGCACACAGCAGCGATAGGATGCCCAATGGACAGGTAGAAGCTGCTCTCCTCGGGCAGAGTGCCGGAGTCGGAGACGATTGCCAAAGCGTTCATTTGCAGCTTGTTGTAGTCGTTGAAGCCCAGCGGCTCATTGACCCGGACACGAGGGTCAAGCTGGAAGCCGCTCTGTTCCAGACGGTGCTTGCTGCGGGGATGGCAGGAGTAGAGAATGGGCATATCATACTTCTCTGCCAGCGCATTGATGGCAGTGAACAGACTCAGGAAGTTCTTTTCAGAGTCGATGTTCTCCTCACGGTGGGCAGACAGCAGAATGTACTTGTCCTTTTCCAGCCCCAGACGCTCCAGCACATCGCTTTTCTGAATTTTCTCCAGATTCATGTGCAGCACTTCTGCCATGGGAGAGCCGGTCTGGTAGGTGCGCTCCTTGGGCAACCCTGTATCCGCCAGATACTTCCGGGCGAATTCGGAATAGCACAGATTCACATCGGAGATTACATCCACGATGCGGCGGTTGGTCTCCTCGGGCAGGCACTCGTCCTTGCAGCGGTTGCCCGCCTCCATGTGAAACAGCGGAATGTGCAGCCGCTTTGCGCTGATGGCAGACAGGCAGGAGTTTGTATCGCCAAGCACCAGATAGCCCTCCGGCTGCAATTCGGACAGAAGCTCATAGCTGCGCCCCAGAATGTTACCGCAGGTCACGCCCAGATTCTCGCCCACCACAGGTACAAGAATGTCCGGGCCATCTTCCCCAAAGGTATTTTTCAGCTCGAAATCCTCCCAGAACACGGTGGAGAGGTTTCTGTCCCAGTTCTGGTTGTAGTACACCACGCAGCAGTCAAAATATTCCCGGCAGCGCTTAATGACAGCAGCCAACCGAATAATCTCCGGGCGAGTGCCGCAGCCAATCATGACCTTGGTGCGCCCGTCGTTTTTCCATGTAAAATTGTGTTCCATAAAAATCTCCTATTGCCAACCAATAGCTTCTTTTACACCGGCTCGAAGAAGGTATCCGGGTGGTTCGGGTTAAAAATCTCGTTGCAGGTCATCACCGTCACCAGATTTTCCGTCTCACTCAGGTTGATAATGTTGTGGGTCCAGCCGGGAATCATGTGAACAGCCTCGATCTTATCCCCGGAAACTTCGAACTCCACCGTTTCTCCGGTGTTGATGTTCCGTTCCTGAATCAAGCCGTGCCCAGCCACCACAATGAACAGCTCCCACTTGGAGTTGTGCCAGTGCTGTCCCTTGGTGATGCCCGGACGACTGATGTTGATGCTCACCTGACCGCAGTCGGCAGTGTGTACCAGCTCCGTGAAAGAGCCACGGTTGTCCACGTTCATTTTCAGAGCGTACTTGAATTTGTCTGTAGGCAGATAGGTCAGGTACAGGGAGTACAGCTTTTTTGCAAAAGAGCCATCCGGCATCTTGGGCATCATAAGCGTAGTCGGCTGTGCCTTGAACTCCTGCAGCAGATCCACAATCTCGCCCAGCGTGACCTTGTGAGTCACGGGAACACAGCAGTAGCGACCGTCTGCTTTCAGAACGGCTTCCACACCGTCAAACTCACAGTGCTGCTCCTTACCTTCCAGCAGGTCAAACATACCTTCTACCAAGTCATCAATGTACAGCAGCTCCAGTTCTGTACTCCGATCATTGACCGTAAAAGGTTCATCGTTGGCCACTGCCCAGCAGAAGGTACTGACTGCACTATTGTACTTTGGCCGACTGTGTCCCATTAAATTCGGAAAACGATAGACCGCCACTTTTGCACCAGTTTCTTGGGCGTAATCGAAGAACAGCTCTTCACCCGCCTTCTTGCTGCGGCCATACTCGCTGTTGCCAAAGCGTCCGGCCAGAGTTGCCTGAATGGACGAGGACAGCATAATGGTTGCCTTATTGCCGTGCTTTTTCAGGCAGTTCAACAGGCCAGAGGCAAAGCCAAAGTTGCCCTTCATGAAATCTTCCGGGTTTTCTGGGCGGTTGACACCAGCCAGATTGAACACGAAATCTGCTTTCCAGCAGTACTCGTCCAGTTCCGCCGCGGTCGAATTCAGGTCGTATTCATAGATTTCATCAATATGCAGTTCTGGGCGGGTCTTGTTTTTTCCGTCTCGGATATTTTTCAGGTTGTTCACAAGGGCGGTTCCCACCATGCCCTTGGCCCCTGTCACCAGAATGTTCATCCTTTCACCTCTTTAACGTACTGCGGTGCAGTCTGGAATATCTGTGCCATCTGGCACAACAGCAGAATTGCAAACCGTCACATTGCTGCCGATACGAGCGTACTTACCAACTTTTGCACCAGTACGAACGACACTGTTTGCATAAATGAGCGCATAATCTTCCACGACCGCATCACAATGGACTTCTGCACCTGCGTTCAACAGCACACCATTGCCCACGACTGCGCCATTCTGAACACAGGCATTCTGCAAAATGACACACCCATTACCAAGTTTGGCGTAGGGGCTAACGTAGGCACTGGGTGCAATGATATTCGGGAAAGTATAGCCCATTGCCGCAGCTTTCTCATACACCTGTGCCCGGAAGTTGTTATTACCAATGCCAACCACGAGCAAACCATAGCTCTTGCGCAACTCAGGCAAATTTGCAATCTCACCAACAACAGGAGTACCACAAACCTCAGTCCCAACAGGTTGTCCATCGTCCACAAAAGCGCAGTCATACTGGAGCATTGCCTGCTCGGCCACCATGCGTCCAAAACCACCAGCACCGACCAGCAGGAGCTTTTCCTTAGACATTGGGAACACCCTTCAACTCGTTCTGCACATACTCAGTGGTCATGATTTTCTTCACGGTCCCCTCCACATCCAAACGAGTAGTGTTGTGGCTGGTGTAAGACTCATCGGCCATGGTGTGGACCTCGCCCTTGACTACGAACTTGTCATAGTTCAGGTCGCGGTTGTCGGCGGCGACACGGAAGTAGTGACCCATATCCTCACTGCGCAGGCGCTCCTCACGAGTCATCAGGGTCTCAAACAGCTTCTCACCATGACGGGTACCAATGATGTTCGTACCAGTGTCACCGAACAGCTGCTGGACAGCCTTTGCCAAATCACCAATGGTGGATGCATCAGACTTCTGGATGAACAGGTCGCCCGGATTGCCGTGCTGGAAGGCGAACATGACCAGATCCACAGCCTCGTCCAGATTCATCAGGAA
>ERZ772893.3919-NODE-3919-length-9942-cov-2.488116_pt1 | contig 9942 bp, 10 predicted proteins | sample MGYA00511482_ERZ772893 | MGnify/ENA primary metagenome ERZ772893 (study PRJEB29015, sample SAMEA2737687) | human gut metagenome | biome: human gut; feature: human-associated habitat; material: faeces | place: China | collected 2012 ...
AAGACTTCGCGGTTCGCCTGATCCGGATGCGCGGCATACCACGCGTCCAGTTTTTTCTGGATATCCGTCCAGTTGGTGTTGCCGAAAGCTTTTATCCATGCCGTGACGAACGGGGAGGCTTGCGTTCCCTGTTGTTGGGCGATCAGCTGTTCGATGGCGATGATATTGGATGCGCCATACAAAAAGGCCAGCTTTTCGTTCTGAGAAGACTGCAACCAATGCTTGCCGGTCAAATCCGTGGCAGACTGCGCCGCAACCGCAGGCAGGCACAAAGCGCAAACAAGCGCCGCCGCAAAGACCACCTTAGTGAATCGAGCCATCATGAGAAACCTCCTTTTCGCCGCATAGCTGCCGCGTGATTCCTCAAAGGGAACATATTTACGGGATGGTTTCAAGTAGAACTACAGCCTTCTAATGCTGTCAGCGGAACAAGGAAAGAGGCGGGCATCAACGCCCGGAAAGGCGGACAAGCCGCTCGAAACGGCGGTGGGTCAAATGGCAAATCGCTGCGGCCAGCGCGTCGCCCGTGTCCACGGCCCAATCGGGCTTCACGCCGAGCACCCGCCCGACCATGAAACTGACCTGCTCCTTGTCGGCCCTGCCGACGCCCACCAGCGATTTTTTGATCACCGTGGGTTCGTAGTCCCGCACAGGCAAATCATAGGCCGCACAGGCCGCAATGGCCGCACCGCGAGCCTGACCGAGCTTGAGCGCGGTCGCCGCGTTCTTGGCGGTAAAAACCTGTTCCACGGACGCTTCGTCCGGTTTCAGACGACCGAGCACCCGATGCATTTCCTTAAAAATGACCCCGAGCCGAGAAGCGAACTCTCCGTCAAGCGGAGGGCGGATGACCCCGCAATCCACAAGCTGGAGCACGCCGGACACTTCGCGCACCACTCCCCACCCCGTATTCCGGGAACCGGGATCGATGCCGATGATGGTGACGGACTGCGACATGAGAAAAAGGAGGGAAGAGATTTCCGTGCTCCGAATGGAAGCACGGCTCGGAGGCGGGGCCCCCATACGCTCCCCGGTGAAAGGCTTCTGGAGCATTCCGCCTTGAAGGGAACAGAGGGACGCTGGTAAACGCCAGCGGTTGCAGATTTCGGGAAGGGAGGGAAAACGTTTCTAAAGAAAAGCGCTTTCCCTCCCTTCCCCTATATCTTCAAAACAGTTCAGCCAAATCAGTCTTCCAGCTGAGCCATGATTTCGTCGGAGATGTCCGCGTCGGAGTAGACGTTCTGGACATCGTCGTTGTCTTCAAGCAGCTCGATGAAGCGCAGAAGCTTGCGGGCGGTTTCGAGATCGACTTCCATCGTGGTCTGGGGAACCTGATTGAGCTCGGCGGAAATCATTTCCAGCCCGGCGGCTTCGAAGGCTTCGCGGACGGCATTGAAGTCGGCCATGGCGGTCTGGATTTCCCACACGTCGCCTTCGTCGCGCAGATCATCGGCACCGGCTTCGAGCGCGGCTTCCATCAACTGGTCTTCGGTGTACTTTTCCTTCGAGAACTGGATGACGCCCTTGCGTTCGAACTTCCAGCTCACACAGCCGTTTTCGCCCATGGACCCGCCGCCCTTGCTCATCAGATGGCGGATTTCGGCCACGGTACGGTTACGGTTGTCGGTCGCGGTTTCCACGATGACGGCGACGCCGCCCGGACCGTAACCTTCGTAGTTGATTTCTATGATGTCGCCGCCGGCATCCTGCCCGGTACCCTTGCGGATGGCGGCTTCGATTTTATCCTTGGGGAGGTTGATCGACTTGGCAGCAGCAATGGCCGGGAATTACTGGCAGGATCGCCGCCGTTCTTGGCTGCGATGATGATTTCCTTGGCTGCCTTGGTAAATTCCTTACCTCGCTTGGCATCCTGGCGACCTTTACGGTGCTGGATGTTGGCCCATTTGCTGTGTCCAGACATTGAATCCTCCTGAATGTTTCAAAACAAGGCCGGGGCAATATTTTCCGGCTGGTGCATCTCAATCGGGGTCCGGCCTCCCTCATACCTTCAAACAAGGAAGAGGGTCATAGCCGGGACCGCGTGAACAGTCAATCCCGGGCGCCGTCCGCCTCTTTCCCCTTGAAGCCCAGCCCGACGAAAAACGTTTCTTTGCTTTCCACGCGGGAACTCTGAGGTTTGAACGAGGTCACGCGGGCGAACCGGGGGCGCATACCTTTGAGCAGCTCCCCGACGTCCGGCCCCATGAAAATCTTGACCACAAAACTGCCGCCCTTCACCAGATACTTTTCGGCGACGGCAAGCGCTTCCAGACAGAGCTCAAGGGAGCGGGCCTGATCCGTGAATTTCGTCCCGGTCGTCTGCGGGGCCATGTCGCTCATGACGACATGGAAGGGCCCCGTTTCGGCGAGCTGCCGCTCAAAAGCCTCGGAGCGCCGGAACACGTCTTCCTGATGGAATTCCACATTGGGAGGAAAAACGGTGACCGTGCTCTGGATATCGCAGGCCAATACCTTGCCCTGAGCGCCCACGCGTTCCGCCGCGCCAAGCGACCACGAGCCGGGAGCCGCTCCCAGATCCAGCACTTTCATGCCCTTTCTGAAAATCTTGAAACGCCCGTCTATTTCCTTGAGCTTGTAGACGGAACGGGCAGGATAGTTTTCCTGTTTGGCCTTGAGGAAGTAGTGATCACGATATTCTTTCATAGTATCTCCACCTTGTAACCCAAAAACCTCCAAATCACCAGAGGTATGGAGCGGAGGGAACCATGTTTTTTCGGCTCTGCGCGAAGGCGGTGCGGGCTTACATCCTGTCGCAATAGACGGAACTGAGGAATTCTTCCATCGCCTCGTCGGCAAGGGCGATATACTCGGAAAGCGGAAACGCCTTCCCACACTTGGGACAAAACATGTGCACCTCATGGCAAGACCGCTCAATGAACAGCGGCATCCCGCAATGCTTGCAGCACACCGTCGTCTGGACCTTACGGGCACGGGAAAACGAACCCCACATAGCATACCTCCAAAATCGCTTTGGCCTATACGACACGGCCCGATTCGTCAAGCGGCATGGCGCACCCCTTGCCCTTATTGAAGAATGCCTGCACTCTCTCCTTGAAAAGAGAGCACAGGGAGCGGAAACGCATGGAAATCAGGAAACCCGGCGCGGCGGAACTCAAGCCCGCCTTGGCTCTGGCATGGGATGTCTTCCTCAAGGACGCGGCATCCGGCTTTTCGGACGAGGGCATCAGAACATTCAAACGCTTCATCGAATACGACAGCATGGCGGCAACGCTGGCCAACGGGACAACGACGATGTGGGCCGCGTTTTCCGGCCTTGAGCCTATCGGCGTCATCGCCGCAAGGGAAAGCCATATCTGCCTGTTCTTCGTCGCCGGCCCTCATCAAAGGCATGGAATAGGCCGCCGGCTTTTTGAGACGTTCCGCAGCCGGCGCCCCAACCTCGCGCCCCAGACGCCGCTCACGGTCAACGCCGCCCCTTCAGCGGTCAGGGCGTACCAGCGGCTCGGCTTCGTCCGCACGGGCGGAGAGCAGGTTGCCGGCGGCATCCGGTTCGTACCGATGAAGCATACATTGTGAGGATCTGACAAAAAGCGGCGCCACAGGCCGCCGCCACGCTTGCAACGGACGCAATCGCACGATCGGCGTCCGCCTTTGCAGGGCTGAACCCAAGAGGCAGGATGAGCCGCCGAGCGCCCATTGACATCCGTTGTTCCGCTGGCGGCTTTCCTTTTCAGAAAAAACGTTTTCCGGGCTACAGCATGTTCACGGGGTCGATATCCAGTGAAATACGCAGGTTCGGGGGCGAGGCGAGAGGCAGAAGCACGGCATAAAGGGCACGGATGGATTGCCAGTCTCCAGCCTTGAGGAGGCACTGAAACCGCCTGCGTCCCCGCAGGAGCGGCAGCGGCGCGGGCGCGGGGCCAAGAACGGTCACGCCTTTGCTCTCCGAACGCAGCAGAGCCGTAATCCGCGCGAGCTGCGTCGGCCCGTCCACCCAGTCCATAGGGTAGGAAATCCGCAACAGGGCCAGATTGATGAAGGGGGGATAGCGCCGCCGCTTGCGCAGAGCGATTTCGTAGTCGTAAAATCCTTCGTAGTCCCCGTTCTTCACATACTGCCAGCAGTAATGGTTCACGTCGCGGGTTTGGATAATGACCTGCCCCGGCTTCTCGCCGCGCCCGGCCCGGCCCGACGACTGCACCAAAAGCTGAAAGGTCCGCTCCGCCGCCCGGTAGTCAGGCAAATTGAGGCCAATGTCCCCGTCAGCCACCACAGCCAGCGTCACATGCGGGAAATGGTGCCCTTTCGAAAGCATCTGGGTGCCGACAAGGACCTGCGCCTCCTGCCGGGCAAAAGACTCAAGGATCTCCTCCATGCGCCCCGGGCGGCGGGTGCTGTCCCGATCCAAGCGCAGAACCCGGCCTCCCGGAGGCAGAAGCGTCCCGATATACTCTTCGACACGCTCGGTTCCCTGCCCCATGGGATGGAAATGCAGCCCTTTGCAGCTCGGGCAAGGCGAAGGGAACGGAACCGAATACCCGCAATAGTGGCAGACCAGCCGCTCTCGCCCCTTGTGGTAGGTCAAACCGATATCACAATGCGGGCATCGGGCCACCTTCCCACAGTCGATGCAGTACATCAGCGGAGCATAACCGCGCCGATTCAGGAGAACCACCGCCTGATCCCCCTGCTCCACCGTCTGCTTGAGTGCGGAGAGCGTCTCCGGAGCCAGAATGGACTCGACGCAGTTCATGGACCGGATGTCCACCAGCCTGATCGAAGGCAGCGTACCGCCACCCACACGCGCCGGAAGCGTGGACACCGGGATTTTCGCCTCGCGGACCGCGTAAAACGTCTTCAGATCCGGGGTCGCGGATCCGAGCACCAATAACCCTTTAGCCTGCGCGATGCGAAACCACGCCACTTCTTTGGCCTGATAGGTAAGCCCTTCATCCTGCTTGAAGGAAGAGTCATGCTCCTCGTCCAGCACTACGGCCCCAAGGGACGGCAAAGGCAGAAACAGGGCGGAACGCGTCCCGACGACAAGGCACGGTTCGCGGCGTTTCGCCAACTCGCGGAACGTTTTTTCGCGCAGGGCGGCCGACTGGTATCCATGAAAAAAATAGAGCGGCACATCCGGCAGCGCGAGAGAGGCGTCCCGGCGCAGCTTCAAAGCGAGCGCCACTTCCGGGGCCAGTAGCAGCATGGAGCGGCCACGGCGCAGGCATTCTTTGGCCAATTCCATATATACGGCTGTCTTGCCGCTTCCGGTCACGCCGAACAGCAGGTGCGACGCGGGATTCCCGGCATCAAGATCCGCACGGAACGAAGCCAGCGCCGCCTCCTGCGCTTCGGAAAGCGCGAAAAGGGCTTCCGATGCGGGAGGCAACAGGTTGCAGCCGGTTTCCTCTTCCGCACAACCGGCTTCGAGGCATTGCAGGCCAATCAAACCGTTCTTGAGCAAAGACTCAAGCGCCGGGGCGACTCCCTGCCCCATTTGCCGCAATACTTCCCGCCGGGAAACGGCGCCATGTTCCAACAGGAACTCCAGAAGCTCGATCTGGCGCGTCGCGGTCGGCCTCACAGCCCACGGCGGATCGCAACGCAGTACACACAGCTCGCTGGCGGCGGCGTCTTCCCGTGGCCCGAGCAACTCCGCCCCTCCCCGCATCCATGCTTCACCAAGCGCAGCCAAAACCTCTACTGGCAGCTTGGGCAAATCCTTCAGCAGCCGTATCTGCGCCTTGCCTTGCGCTTCCATCGTACGGAGACGCATCTGCGTCACCCGAAGCCCCGCAGGGAGCACCATCGCGAGGATCTGCCCCGGCGTCACGGCCTGGCGCAAAGCAAGCTGGCGCACCATTTCCATGTGCCCGGACGGCAGCAAAGGTTCCTTTTCCAGAGGCCAAAGCATGGGCCGAACCGTTACCCCCTCCGGCAGAGGGGAACCATCGCCGAGGACGACCCCAATACGCAACATCCCTCTTCCCAGCGGCACGGCGACCCTCAAGCCGGGGCACCACGCAAACCCGGCAAGCCACTCGGGAACGGCATAGGTCAAGGAAGCGAATGGGGGCGTCAGCAAAGCAACGGTTCGAAGCAAGGGGATATCCTGAGGTGTTAGGGAGTGGACAGCAGCCTATCCAGGAATCGCTGCTTGTTCCCTCTATCGGTTCAATTCAAAAAGAAACGAAAACAATACATTTCAATACAATAAAAGAACAGGAAAAAACCACCTTATCCGGCAGCACCTCCTGCCGGAGGATGTGCCGGAAAGGCGGTTTCCCCTGTTTATCAAACGTCATCCACAATGCCTAGTCGAGCAATTCGCGCAACCTGGCCTTCAGGCCGTCGCGCAGTTTTTCATCGCGCAGTCCGAAGTAGATGTTGGCCGTCAAATAATCCACCCAGTCCCCGGCGTCAAAACGGATGCCGCCCATCTTCACAGCCAACATACCGCGTTCCCGGGCCAGAGAAGCCAGCGCGTCGGTAAGCTGAATCTCACCGCCGTGTCCGGGCTTCACCCGTGCGAGATGTTCAAAAATATCCGGAGTCAGCACATAGCGTCCCACAATGGCGAGGCGGGAATCCACCGTGCCTATGGCTGGTTTCTCCACCATATCCGTAATGTTATAGACGCCGGGAGTGATTTCTTCACCCATTACGATACCGTAACGGTTTACCTTGTCTGCGGGTACTTCCATGACTCCGATAACCGGCATGTCGTGTTCGGACGCCACTTGGACAAGCTGCGTCAATCCCGCGTCATCGCCGATCATAAAGTCGTCGCCGACCATGACCGCAAAGGGTTCGTCACGTACCATCTCCTTGGCGCACAGCACCGCATGGCCGAGACCGAGCTGTTTCTTCTGACGAACGGACATGATGTTGACCATCTCGGCCACATCGCGGACTTCCTTGAGCATCTTCAGCTTTCCGGCGCGTTCCAGAACGCCCTCAAGTTGAAGGTTATAGTCGAAGTGATCTTCAATAACGCTCTTGTCACGGTTGGTCACAAAAATAACGTCTTCCACACCAGCACGGATAGCTTCTTCCACAACGTACTGCACAACGGGCTTGTTGTAGACTGGTAACATTTCCTTGGGAATATTCTTGCTGGCAGGCAAAGAACGCGTCCCCCAACCGGCGACCGGAATGACAACCTTACGAATATTCATGTGACTTCGTTTCCCCCTCAAGAAGATTTTGGACCGGTTTTCCCCGTATCCCTTACTTACCGTTTCACTCCTTCTTTTTAGAAAGGAGAGCCGCATAACAACACTGATAACGCGATCAAGTTAACACACTATTTGTACTTTAAACAAACAATCTTGTTAAGCTCTATTTCCTCTAAAAAAACAATACAAATACATTAATTCTCCATCAGAAAAAGCCGAGCCATGTACTCGGACAGTTCTCAACACCCGTCTATCCGAGCGCTTTTTCCACGATTCCGGCAAGCTCGTTGGCGTACACGCGTACCTTGTCCGCATCCTGCCCTTCAACCATAACCCGGCACAAAGCTTCCGTGCCCGAATAACGCAGCAACACACGCCCACGGCCTTCAAGGCCTTCTTCGATACGGGCGACGGCATCGGCGATTTCCGCGTTTTCCTCAAACGGTATCTTGTGTTCGACGTGCACGTTCCGGAGTTCCTGCGGATAGGGGACGAGCAGGCCGGCGAGTTCCGACAGAGGCCGCCCCCGCTGGCGCATGATCCGCAGGATCTGAAGAGCGGCAAGGAGACCGTCGCCGGTTGTGCTGTATTCACGGAAAATAAGATGGCCGGACTGCTCCCCGCCAAGGAGAGCCCCTTGCTGGCGCATGGCCGCCACGACATGGCGATCGCCTACGTTGGTACGGATAAGCGTACCGCCCCGCTCCTTCATGAACACTTCAAGCGCCATGTTGCTCATGACCGTGGCCACAAGGATGTTGCCCGGAAGCTTGCCCTGCTGCATGAGATCCTGAGCGCACAGGGCCATGATCTGGTCGCCATCCAGAACGGTGCCCTTTTCGTCCACGACGATGAGGCGATCGGCATCGCCGTCCAGAGCAAGCCCAATATCGGCCCGCGTCTCGCGGACCTTCGCGGCCACAGCCTCGGGGTACAGGGAACCGCAGCGGTAATTGATATTCAACCCGTTGGGCTCCGTACCGATTTTAACGACTTCGGCGCCCAACTCCTCAAGGGCCAGCGGCGCGACCCTATAGTTGGCGCCATTGGCGCAGTCAATGACCACCCGCAGCCCTTCAAGGGACAAGTGCGCGGGGAAACTGTTTTTGAGATACACGATGTAACGGCCCGGAGCGTCCTTGATTTTATAGGCACGGCCGGTGTTCGCGGGTTCGGGATAATTCCAGTCGAAATTCGGGTCCAGCACCATTTCCGTCATGCGATCTTCATCGGCATCCGGGATTTTGAACCCTTCGGCGTCGAAAAACTTGATCCCGTTGTCGCTGAATGGGTTATGCGACGCGGAGATGACCACCCCCACATCCGCCCGCATGTTGGTCGTGAGAAAGGAAATCGCAGGAGTGGGCAGGGGGCCGACAAGAAAGACATCCATCCCCGCCGCCAGCAAGCCCGCCGCCAGCGCGTTCTCGAACACATATCCCGAAAGGCGGGTATCCTTACCGATGACTACGCGGCTGCGTCGGTTCTTGTCCCGATAGAACGTGCCAGCGGCAAGCCCCAGGCGCAAAGCCACTTCCGGCGTCATAGGATACTTGTTGACCCGGCCCCTCATCCCGTCAGTCCCAAAAAGACGAACGCTCATCAACTACTCCAAGATCTCTTTTGTTATAAAACAGCGGAACAGACCGCTTATTCGCTCGGATGCCGGGAAATCGACACGGTTTCCGGGCTGATTTTCAGGACGCGCCCGCCTTGGGGCACGGCAACCTGAAGAGGCGCGTTCACGGCCCCGTCTTCCGCAGGCATCGCCGTATCGGACGGGACGGAAACCTGAAATTGCGCGAGGTACCCGGCATCTTTGACCATCGCCTGAGGGACGGAAACCATGAGGTTGGCCCGTGAAGGCTGAGCGCTTACATTGGGATTCTCACCCTCAAAAATGATATCGCGCTGCAAACTCAGGGTACGCCTCTTCACATCGATTTTCCATGTCACCTTAACGACCTGCGGATTGAGCTCCACAGCGGGCGGGGCAAGGAGCGGAACCTCTTCCGAGACGGCCTTCCCTTCCGCCGCGAGATCCACCGGGATCTCCGCCTGTATCTCCTTCATGGACGCGATCACGCTTGCCGGACCGCGCACGGTCACTTGCGGCGGGTCGACCACCAGATCTTTCAGCCTTACCGACGAGGCAGCGGGCGAAGCTCTCAGCGCCACTTTTACAGGCAGGTTCGTTTCCATGATCTTGTCCACTTCAAGAATCATCCGGGATGGCGTGACTTCAAGCACCTCATAGGCCCGCAGTTCCGGCGGCTTGTTTTCCCCCGTCGTCAGCGGGATCACGTTCTTGCCCGGCGTCACGCCGGACAGATCCATCGTATAGGAAATTTCCCGGTTGGTCATGGACCGCAGCAATTCCTGTGGACCGCGGAGGCGCACGCTGACTTTATTGAGCTGGCCTCCCGTCACGATCAATCCGGTCGGCAACCCCTTATAATCAAGGCGCACCTCAACCACGCGCTCGATTTGCTCACGCGCGTTGAGCGTATACCACAACCCGAGGGCAAGGAGAAAGGCTACCAAGAGATAGCGCCAGTTGCCTTTCTGGGGTTCTTTAGTGTTCGATAACATTGTTCAGCGTCTCTTTCAGTTGTTCGGCATCGGGCATAACCGCCAAATGGCCCTTAGAGGCCACGCTCACTTCGCCGCGTTCCTCTGAAACGACAATGACCGTCGCATCGCTGACTTCCGTAGCGCCAAGCGCGGCGCGGTGCCGCGTACCGAAATTCTGGCGGTCCATCTGCGCCAGCGGCAGGATACA
>ERZ772893.3927-NODE-3927-length-9927-cov-3.845725_pt1 | contig 9927 bp, 9 predicted proteins | sample MGYA00511482_ERZ772893 | MGnify/ENA primary metagenome ERZ772893 (study PRJEB29015, sample SAMEA2737687) | human gut metagenome | biome: human gut; feature: human-associated habitat; material: faeces | place: China | collected 2012 ...
CGATCGCCTCTTTATCGACATCTGATGCCGTATTTACAATAAACATACGGACGGTTCCTTCCGGGGCATTTTCTCTGGGTCGCTGTTCTGCATTAGAATCAATCTGCAACCCTATTTGATTCCCAAGCCTGATAATACGCTTTGCACACCTATAATTTATTCTCTTTATTGGTGTTGCCCAATCTTTGGGTATTGAAGAGGCCATATCCGTTTTTCCGTCACTATAAATTCTTTGTTTGATATCGCCTAATAAACCAATAACAAACACTTTAGGATATTTCACCTGAATCTGTAAAAAAGCATCTAATAAATCTTTATTAGTATCCTGACTCTCATCAATAAGAAGGATCGGGAACTTTTGTGCGATTATTTCCTGTAGTGAGTTTTTTGTACTAATAAGAGTTGTTCCTATTTTTATAATTTCGGCATGGTTCAACGAATTACTATCAAAGTTATCACCGTTGGGATTATATGTAAATTTACGTATTTCAGATTTCCGCATTCGCCTTTCATTCAGTATGTTCAACTTATCTTGATTTTTCTGATATGTTGCAGTAGTTTTATTTTTGGCCGACTCTTGTTTACGCTGAAGATCCGCAATCTCTGCATCAATAAATGAGAGATAAGTAGCCTTAATATCTTTTTGGAATGGTTCTATAATTGCCCAAATGAAACTATGAATCGTAGAAACACTAAATTGCTCCGAGAAATCCATACGTCGGCATATTTCATCGGTAGCTGCATTCGTAAATGTAATTACGGCGACTTTTCTATCCTCGATTGCATACTTTTGCTCCCATTTGGCTTGTATTCTTTTTAGCAGTTCGATCAAGGAATACGTTTTCCCGGAACCAGCACCTGCAAACAGGAAAAAACTTTTTTTCGTTTTTTCTGTTATACATTCATCCAATATTTCTATAACGTCAGAGTCTGTATTTTTACACATAACTACAATCAGTCCAATTTAGATTTTAACCATCTTAATCCTTCTTGAATATATGGAGGAGCGACTAAATTTCCAAATTGCTCAGCAAAAAGCAGATTAATAGCAAGTTCCGCCTTTGTAATTTTCTTGTTTTCGAGTTTTTCAAATAACTTTTTATGGAATGACAGCAAATCTGCATTGCTCTTCAATAAATTACTTATTGTCGTAACAGCTCCCATATTTCCTAATTTTTCCTGACGAAACAACTCGATATTTGAGAAAATCAATGCGTCTTCAAATGTATAAGGATATACATCAATTTCTTTCGTATCTTCTTTATATTTTATTTTCATACCGCATGGATAAGCAATGCGTATATGGGCGTTCTCTTTCTTGTCAGATTCCAACGTGAGCAATTCATCAATCATTTTCCTTTGAGGAAGCCAGTCAATCAATGTGTTGTTGCTCGTTTCTTGATTTTTACCGACTTCCGGAAGTTCGGCTTTCGACCTCGGCTTTCCTGCTTCATCCGTATATTTACCTTTGGCATCGATATCGGAGATAATCAATGTCAATACTTCAAGCCTATCTATTAGAGGTTTGAACCGAAATGCGTGACTTCCATTAATTTCTATAATCGACACAAATCTCGATCCCAGTTCCATTTTGCGTACGAATTGCGGCAAAAGTATTTTTTCCGCGGCACCCTCTATCAGTATAATGGCATCTGCAAAGAATACATCATAGTGCATTAATTGGAGGTATCTTGTAACAAAACGTTCGGTTTCCTTGTCCTCTCCAAAGGTATCACGCATGTTAATTACCTTGCTAATAGGAATATGGTCCTTAGTCTTTTGTATTCGTTTGAAATATCTCATACAACACATATTCACCTCATTAGAAATATGCGTAGAGTGAGTAGAAACGATCAATTGCGTAGAAAACTGCGAATTGTCTTTTAGAAACTGCACATTGGTCAATCCGTCAATCGCTTTACGGATAAAAATTTGTTGCGCTTGTGCATGAAGATGAGCTTCCGGCTCTTCAATCAACACTAAATGTATAGGTTCTATTTCTTGTTTGCCATCAGTACGACGATCGCTTAAATGTAACCACGATTCTCTAAACTGAATCAACTTAAAATACATGGATAAAAGATTACGATAACCCAATCCATTATATTTCTCAGGGATGCGTAATCCCTCTTCTCCCGGCATAATAAATTGAACGGCAGAATCATGGCCTATTGAAGATGCCGGATTTGAATAACTATGGATTTCTATTTTCGGATTTTGAAATCCCGGATAATTAAATTCCTCCAACTCGTCAATAATGGAGGCGAAACTTTTCATTAAATTCTCATCAAAAACCTTATTGGTTTCATCAATAGCTTTTAGCAAACTATAATCATTCTCCCTGATATTTTCTCTTGGATCTACCTGCTTTTTATAATATTCTTGAAGCTGTCTGGATAAAGTGTCAATAATATTGTCTCCGTTTCCATCGGGATCGGAAAATTCACGAAGAGCCTCTATGCAGTTAATTTTAATAAGTTTCTTAAACGGATTTTCAATTTCATAAACAGACTCTTTATATTCTGAAATATCTTGTTCCTCGTCAAGAAGGTAACACACCAGTTCAAAATAAGTTTGTAGATTATTGCGATGAGAAATAAAATCTGTCAGATTTTTGGGATATATATCAATGCTTTCATTTCCATGCTTTTCCTTAATGGCGTTTACATTTCGTTTTGCCATTATATATGCCGCATACAAATTTTTCACTTCTTTCGGTTGGAATCGCAATCTGGCCCCTACCTTTTCACCATTCCAAGTAAGAGATGGCAAAAGGTTTATTACGCGATATTTTTCCGATGAATCTATCTTTACCCACACATCCATAGATGGCACGATATTAAACCAATCCTCAATGTGTATTTCTTCATCATTGGACACATCTAACCATTTATCCCCTATATCATTTATACTCTTCCATAGAGTTACGGTGAAGTCTTGGGCTGTAAAACGATTCGGTTCGTCCAAAAACCAGCGTAACGCACTCATTGCTGTGGTTTTTCCACTATTATTTGCGCCAACAAAAATTGTCTGAGTGTCATCAAAATCAATGGTACAATCCGATAATTTTCGGAAATTACGTATCTTAACTTGGTTTAATTTCATGACAATCTATTGGGAGTTATTCAACCTCTGTTTCGTGTTGTTCCAGAAAGAACCGCTTTTGTTGTTCGATCTCATGACGCAACTCCTCTTCGGTAGGCATATAGGTCATATATTTGGCTGCGTATAGTTGATCGCTATCATGAAGCACCGAATATCGGGCGATTGTACTATCAGTATCAGTGCAAAGTAAGACTCCTATGGTCGGGGCATCATCTGTCCCCTTTATTAAATCGTCGTAAATACGCACATACATATCCAATTGTCCGATGTCTTGATGAGTCAATTTATGTGTTTTTAGCTCAAAAATCACGAATCGTTTCATCTTGAAATTGTAAAACACCAGATCGACGTAGAAGTCCGCAGTATCAGTAACGATATGCTTTTGCCGTTCCACGAAGGCAAATCCGCGTCCGAGTTCGAGAATGAATCTTTCGAGATTATCTACAAGAGCTTGTTCTAACTGGGATTCCGAATAGTTATTATCTCGTCGGAACCCCATGAACTCCGCTACCATCGGATTCTTGATGTATTCCAACGGATCGGATTCACTCCAAGACTCTGGTATCGTAATATTTTCACGCTGGGCGGCAAGTCTTCGTTCGTAATATTGTGTCGAAATATTGCGGTCAAGGGTTTTAACACTCCACATATTGGTCGCCGCAGCTTTAAGATACCACTTACGGGCTTCGGGGTTGCTTACGGAGAGAATGCGGCGGATATGTGACCAATTCAGATTTTGCACATGCGTGTGCAAAATCTCCAAATCGCTGAATTCTATATAGAATTTGCGATAATATGCCAAATTGCGCCGACCATACCCGGAGCCGTATTCAGCAGTAAGTCTATTCGCAAGAGCAGGGATAAGCCCCTTGCCATAGTCAGCACGAGCATTACCTTGTTGTTCTTCCTCCACAATACGCCGTCCAACATTCCAATAAGTTAGAATGGCAACTTGTCCTGCTGCTGCAAAGGCATGCCGCCGACCTTCTTCTATAATGGTGCAGACATCCGAAACCAATAAATCTGATATGATGTTGTTAGTCTTTTTCATAATAAATGTTTGCAGTCTGTTTATACTACATTTGGTCGTGAATATTTCGGTTTATGTCCATGTTATATCAGTTCGGCATTTAATTTAAATGCTTGGGGATCGACGGACATTTGGTAAATCTCAATATCGGGATTTAATTTTCGGGCAACCTTTATTATTTTCGATTTCTCCGTCGCATCCATATTTATCCCCAAATAAACCGATTCAAAACACTCTCCTCCAATTTTAGGAAACGCCCGCATTTCTTTCCAATCGATCGGACCTTTTTTATCATTTTGGCCCGGTAATAATTGCATATATGTTGGCCACGGATCTAAAATAAATAGACGCACTTCTTGTTCATGCCCCCAAGCCTTTGCTTTGGTGGATAATTGATAATGGAAAAAATCTTTTGCATCTCGGAAATAATCCGGTTTTTCCACAATATCTCGATATTGCACCTCTATTGCCGAACAACCTATCATCGTGTTTCCAAGCATTTTCGAAAGATACTTCTGGGCTTTCTCCATATCCAGACCAATGCAGACGCCTTTATGTTTGCTATAATAACTCCACATCAAGATTGAATCATGTATTTTGGAGAGGCTGCATATCCATACCTCTTCTCTGTTTCTCCGAAATGGATGGCTTCTCAACTCTTCGATTATTTCCGGAGTCCATCCTCCACAGGCTTCTTTCGGTGGATTGGAAAAGTTAATTAACGCTGGATGACAGTCAAACGGATCGTTTAACTGCGTAGCATTGGTGAATTGAAGATCGCTGTAATACAGCATCATCAATCCACCAGTTACATCAAGGTACTTATATAGTTTGGTCGTTCCCATTAATCTGTTATTCAGTTCGCAAGAGGTCGTCAACTCTTACTTCCAACACTTTGGCTATTCGAATGAGTGTTTCGATATTAGGTTGATTGGTATTCGTCGCCCATTTCGAAATAATCGCAGGATCTTTTCCCAACTGTTCAGCAAGCCATTTGTTCGACTTGTTTTTCTCCACAAGGACAACTTTAATACGGTTCAGAAGTTTACGCTCCATAGTTATTCTGTCGATTTTCTACGAAGATACGATTTTTAAAGATAAATAATGGATAAACAGGTAATAATTGTAGTAATACACTAAAAAATAAATAAAATAACAATTCGAATACAGTAATAATTGCGGGTTAGTCATGTACTTTTCAAATTAGCACAGGAAGAATTCCTTTTCGTTCGTCCTAACAAGGGTATCAGCACATCGGGTGCTGGCATATACGCATGCTGTTACATGAATAAACATACAGCTATTCAGTCGGCTAACCATACAGTCAAACGTATGATCATTTGATCAATCATACACACATGCAGTCATCTGCATGTGTATTCGCACAGCCGATTGTACATGTATTCATTTATTCAGTCGAGCAGTCGGCCGATAGATATTTCAGCTATCCGACTAAGCGGCCATTCGATCGTTCGGTCGGACAAATTATCGCATGATCGAACGTCTCATGCCGGTTTCGGCCCTTTGCCGCTTGTGGCTTCGAAGTGGCGGGAAGAGGCATTGTCTCCGATGAACCGAATCGCAGAATCGGTCGGTATCTTTGCCGCTGTAACAATTCCGACGTAGATGGAAGCCGCCTTGCCCGTTTTTACGGCGGCCGGTTCAATAGTCCGTCCGACGAGCGGACGGAACGTATTTGCAAAGGGCAAATAGCAAGCTGTGTTTTCCGTTACCCGAAACTATTTCCGTAACGGAAAACAGCTTGCCCGCAAGGGGGGGGGAGCACCTCCGAAGTCGGCGCTTTTCGACAGGCGGCTCCGCCACGAACGAATCGCAATTTTCAGCAACCGGCGAGGCGAGGGCCTCACCTCAAAAATTTCGATTATGGAGAAAAACAGACCGACCCGCAAAGGTCGAGGGGGACGTCCCGCGAAAACAGATACCGCTTCGCATTGTGTCATGGTGCGATTCAACGATACGGAACACGCCCGATTTCTGACGATGTACGAGCAATCGGGGCTGTCGTCGAAGGCTGCTTTTATCAAGGCACGGGTCTTCGGCGATGTGTTCCGGGTGATAAAAACCGATCGCGGAACGCTGGAATACGTGGCCAAACTGACGCAACTGCACGCTCAATATCGGGCGATCGGAGTCAACTATAATCAAGTTGTCAAAGAACTGCGTATTCGCTTTTCCGAACGAAAAGCATTGTCGTTGCTCTACAAGCTGGAAAAAGCGACCATGCAACTCGTCGATATCAACTCCCGGATCGTCGCGCTTTCCGAAGAGTTTCAAAAGCGATGGTAGCCTACATCATTCACTTCTTATTTCGATGCCTCCATGTCCGCATACGTTGCAAGAGAGCTTGTTTTGCCTTGTCGATCCACGGAGTGGGATTATTACGCAATTTCATATCGCAGAACGTGCGCGAAAGATTCGTGTCGAGTTGGATATTGAAGACTTTGGCAATGTAGGCCGCCAACTGCGAGAGCGGAACATTGCCGAAACTGCGTTTGCTGTCGAGCAGATAGATCAGTTCCGTCAAATCCGTCTTGCTGTCCTGCCATGTCAGTCGAACCGAGGGCAGCGAATCGGTGGAAGCTGTCTTTACATATTCCAGTGCTTCTAACTCGCCTTTCAGATAAGCCGATAACAATTCGTTGGCCAACAATTTAGCCACCTTGAAATCGGCATTGGTAGAGAACATCGGATCGCGTTCGTAGTGGAACGATTCGAGGTAAAGGGCTGTGTCAATACGTCCTCGCAGATAGTAAAGCGAATCCAGATGCGTAAGACCAGAACGGTAATAGCGCACGAAATCCGATCGTTTGGTATTATAGCGGTTGATTGCTTTTATTTCGTCGATCAAATATGCCTTTTGTGATTCCACACCTACGGGCCGGTTCATTTCAATGTTGTAAACCTTGCGATAATAAATCAAACGATGATACAAACGAGGCTTGATGATCTTGAAAAACTCTATTTCTTCGGCCTCATTCTTGAATGTATAGGTTGAAATAAAATTCCTCAACTGCTGAAAGGCATCGCCCAATACGAGCGATGCCTCTAACGATTTTTTTAAGATATTCAAATCGGACGATTCAATTTTCTTCAACTTTCGTTCATATTCTTTTTCGAGTCGTATGACAAATTGTTTCATCGATTATATAAGTTTTTATCGTAGTAACTGGAACTTGATCCCCACCGAAAAATAGACGATCTCGGACAGGTCGAGCGACTTGTTCCCGCATTTGGCGACGATGTCGAGGTCGTTGGCGCTCAATTCGTAATAAAGCGTGATATGACGCAGCAAACTGTCGTTTTTCAGGTAATACGTGAAACGCTGCCCGACGTAGAGATGCGTCCGCAGGCGCGAGGTGAAGCCGTAGTAGCTGTCGCCGGGGTATTTGTTGGATTCGCGCACCCAATAATCCTCGCCCGTAATCAGGTTGAGATAAACTCCGGTCGTGAAAGGCTCGATGGCGAACCGCTCGCAGCACCGAATGCTCCACGGAATGTAATTCTGTCGGAGCGTGAAGGTCGTATGCGTCCGGTCAGAATAGGCTCCGGGCAGAAAACCGACCAGCACGTCGGTCTCCCAGCGGCATTTCTTTCCGTAGTCCCAACCGCAGCCGAACGACATGAATCCCATGCCTCCTGCGTACTGCGCCTTGACATGCGTGGGAATCCCCCGCTCCCACCCTTCGTAACCGCGATGCTCCCGGAAGTCGAGGCGTCGGTTCTGTCCGAGCCGGATGTTGGCGAGCGGAACGAACGACGGGTCCTGAGCCGTCGCAGACGACAACCACAGACAACCGGCCAATATGACGATCAGCCGCTTAAAATTCCACCCGTTCATAGCTGTATCCCTCCTCGGTAATGGTAAAGAGCAGATAGGTCTCTTTGCCGATGTTGTCGCATTCATAGTAGATCACGCCGTCGCCGAACAGATCCTCGGCGGCGAAATGGTGCCCGTGGCCGTTCAGGCAGAATTGCAGCTGCGGGAACCGCCGGATCGTCTGTTGGAAGATTTTGGCCACGTTGTTGTCGAACTGTTCGGAATAAGGCTTGGCGTGCATGACCACGACGGTCTTTTCGGCCCCGGCAGGAAAGCCGTCGATCTGGCGTTCGAGAAAGTCGAAGTTCGGGACAGGCGTGTCGTGATCGAACTCCAACGCATTGGTGTTCAGGCAGACGAAGCGCACGTCGCCGGCCGTGAAGGCAAAATCGACCTCGCCGAAAATCTTGGTGAAAATCCGCTCACCGGTGGCCAGACAGTCGTGGTTGCCCAGCAGGACGACGTAAGGAACATTCAGACGATTGAGGATGTCGCGCTGCCGCTCGAACTCGTCGCGCATGCCGAAATCGGCCAGATCGCCCGTGTGGATCACGAAGTCGATGTCGTCGCGGGCGTTGATGGCTTTCACGGCATCTTCGGTCTCGTCGTACCACCGCTGCGTGTCGCTGATCTGCGCGAAACGGATCGTCCGCCGGCCCTCGCACGCCGCCTCGATGCGGGCGATGTTGCGGGCGTTGACACCCGTCGGCCCGTCGATGCGGGTGTCGTAGGGGTGGTATTCGACCTGACAGGCGGTCAGGAACACAACGGCCAAAAGCGGAAAGAGTTCGGTTTTCATAACGGCTGTTTTACGGACTGCAACCGGAAATTGCTCGGCGAACACCCGACATGCGCCTTGAAGAAGACCCCGAAGAACGACTGATTCGGAAAGTTCAGGTCATAGGCGATCTGCTGAATGCTCCGGTCGCTGTTTTTCAGCAGAAACAAGGCGTCGTTGATCACGAAATGGTCGATCCACTCCCCGGCGCTGCGACCGCTCACATCGCGCACCAATGTCGTCAGGTATTTGGGCGTCAGGTTGAGCTGTTCGGCATAGAATCCGAGCCGCCGCTGCTCCCTGTAATGCTTCGCAAGCAGCTGGATGAAGCGCACGAAATAGGAATTGCGCCGGTCTTTCACCGATCGTTTCACCTCCTGACGCGGCAATACGGGATCGGAAAGCACGTCGCCCAATGAATAGAGAAACGAGGCGACGGCATTGCGGACGGCCATAGCGCAGAATTCCGAATCGCTTCCCCGGTCGGTCAGATGCCGGATATTGTGCAGCTGCACGAAACAAAGGTCGATCTGCTCCGGAGTCAGCCGGATAACCGGGTATTCAGCGAACCGCATCATAAGTTCCGAGACATGTTTCATCGCCATGACACCCCGAAACGCAGGGGCGGAGTCGAGGATGAGACACCGGGCGGAGAACTCACGCCGGCTTCGGATGACGATCCGGGTTTTCGGAAGGATGAAGATCATCTGGTTCCGTTCCAGGCGGAATTCCGTTCCGTTGACGGCGAAATCGACCCGGCCTTTCGTACAGAATACGAAACCGCCGATCTCCGTGCGAATCAAAGATCCGGGCTTCAACCGCTCGTCGGACGCAGCGTCCAGATGTCCGATCACGCATCCGTTGCGACGCATATTGGCAGATGCCATGAAATGACGGGCGGCATCGTCGAAGGTCAAGACCGAAATCGGTGAAAAAGTGTTGGTTGCGTTCATTACTATACGTTTTTTGGATATTTATTCTGCGGGCGTGATGTCGGCCAGTTCGTCGGTGATGGCCTGCTGGCGACGCTTGTTGTAGGTCAGCGACAGGTCGTCCAACAGCTCCGCAGCGTTGTCCGAGGCGGTCTGCATGGCGACGGTGCGGGCCGCCTGCTCGGCCGTAATGCTGTCGAGCAGCACCGCATGGAGGCGCGCGCGAAGCGTCTGAGGCAGCAGC
>ERZ772893.3928-NODE-3928-length-9925-cov-10.629686_pt1 | contig 9925 bp, 7 predicted proteins | sample MGYA00511482_ERZ772893 | MGnify/ENA primary metagenome ERZ772893 (study PRJEB29015, sample SAMEA2737687) | human gut metagenome | biome: human gut; feature: human-associated habitat; material: faeces | place: China | collected 2012 ...
ATACTCCGCGGAAATAACCCATCGCAGCTATCGCCGGATGACAACCTCCCGCATCTACGCATATCGCTGGCCTGCACGACTTGTATCGCACAAGCCCTTTGCAGCCGAGAGTTATTCTATCACACCTTCGTGCATTTGGCAAGTGTTTTTTAGAAAAAAGAACGAATTTTCTTTTTTATTTTCTCTGTTTTGTCAAAAGTCACTTTTTCTGTGCAGAATGCACAATCCGTTTCCATTTTGCGGGTGGAAAACCCCGCCGACACCAGTATGCCCCCGGGGGCTGGGCCTTATACCTATTATATAACAAAAAGGGGCCGCCCCGGGTGGTTTCCCAAGGCGGCCCCTGTAAGGGGTCTGTATTTTTTTAGTGCATCCAGCACTTCAGGCTCTCGGCCTGAGCTGCGCTCAGCTGCCGGCTCACAAGGCCGTCGTGCTCCAGGGCAAACCAGCTGCCCCCCTCTGCCAGCAGGTCTTCCACCGACAGGGTGGTCGTTTTGAGGGTGGTGACAAACTGGATCTGCTCCACCCCCTGCTCCCGCAGGGCCTCCAGCGCCTGCCGGGTGCCGTGGAGCCGGGCGGCCAGATTGTCGGTCGTCACCCGCAGGGTGCCGCCCTGCTGCTGGGCGTCAAAGGGCAGGAGGTCGCCCTCCAGCGTTTCCACATGGAGGCCGGGGGCACCCAGGTCCACCTCATTGCTCTCCTCCGTCGGGGCATTCGGGTCCTCCGGGTTGGGCTGGGGGCGCTCCGGCTCCCACCATTCCCTCACGATGGCGTACGAGTTATCATCCAAGATCAGGTCCTGGTCGTAGATGATGTGGTGGATGTAGCCGGTGGTCACGCCGCTGATGTCCGCCTGGATCTCCTCGCCGTCGACAGTTTCACCACCCGTCCTATCGCCGCCGTTGCCGATGGTAGCACCGGCACCGTAGTAGAAGTCCTTGCTCTTGCCGGCGGTCGTCGTCACCTGAGCGGCTCCGCTCACGGTGACATTGCTGCCCTTGCCTTCTCTACCGCCGCCGATGCCAGCAGCCTGAAGGCCACCGGCAGCGTTCACTGTGCCGCCGGTGATGGTGATGTTGTTCGTTCCCTTCTCATAGCCGCCGCCGATGCCGGCACCATTGTAGCCGCCGGTGGCCGTCAGGCTGCCGGCTTTTTTATTATCGTCCTTCTTATCGTCCTTCAGGGTCAGCGTGCCTTCAGAGGTGTTTTTTTCAAGGCCCGCCCTGTAAGCGCCGCTTTTCAGCTCGTTCTTGCCGTCCAGCTCGATCTCCACATCGCCCTCTCCCTGAACGCTCAGGGCAGCTTCTCCTTTTTCACCATCCCATCTGTCGTATTTTCCGGTGTCGCTCACATCGATCTTTACGTCTTTCAGGGTGAGTTTCAGCGCCGTGGCAGCGTTGTTGATCACCGTAATGATGTTGCCAAAAACGCCATTTCCCTTTCCGTTCACCGAAGTCGGGGCTGCAGGGGCAGCAGCAGGAGCCGGGGCTTCCCGCTGGGGCTGGGGCTGCTGGTCTGCGCTCACCTGCTGGTCGGCATCTTCCTGCCGGTCGGCACTCTCCGGCTGGTCAGTGTTCTCCGGCTGGTCGGCACTCTCCGGCTGGTCGGCATCTTCCGGCTGAGCAGGCTGGTAATTGTCCTCTACCACAGGGCCAAAGCCGGAATCCTCTGCTGCGAGGCCTTCCAGGTCGCTCTCCTGCGTGGCGGGGGTCTGGTCACGGGTGGTGATGATGATCTCCTCATCGTCCCCAATATTCACTGCCTCATTGCTGCCCTGTTGGACGGTCTGTTTGCCATCCTCATCTTTGGTGATGGTAATATCGCCGTTGTCGATATAGTAGGTCGCTGCAAAGGCCGGAGCCGCCAAAGACACCGTGATGCTCAACGCTGCCATCAGAGCTGCTGCCCGGCGGAATGCGTCGTTCTTCTTCATTGTGGTCTCCTTTCTTTTTCTACGCTTTCTTGTGCTTTTTGCGCTCTTTTTGTGGAGGGCGCTTTTTCTTAATTGTATTCTCCCCCCCCATATTTGCAATAGGTGAAAATAACAAGATTTTTTACTTAAAGTAATCAATTTTGCGGCAATGTGCAATAAAGCAAACTTCCTCCCTGCCCCGGCAGGTTCCGCCTCCGGGCACAAAAAAGAGGCCGCCGCATCCGCTCTGATGCAGCAGCCTCCCGGGGGAGCCCCCCTTGGATCATTTTGTTTTCAGTGCCTTCTCCAGCCCCTCCCGGGGGGTGACATAGACGGTGGTGTACACCTCGTACAGCACCATGCCGGGCTTTGCGCCGCTGGCTTTCCAGATGTTCTTCACCTCGGTGGTGTCCACGGCCACCTTTGCGCCGGTGCCCGCCTTGTAGGTGCTGGAATAGATGACCGCCAGCTCGGCGGCTTCCTGCTTCGTGCTGTCCGGGATCTCCTCGCCCCGGCTCATGACCACGACGTGGCTGCCGGGGGCCTTCTGCACATGGAACCACAGGTCTTTGCCCCGGGCGGTGTGCAGGGTGAGCTTGTCGTTCTGGGCGTTGTTGCGGCCCACCAGGATCTCAAAGCCATCGGTGGAAGTGAACCGCAGGAAATCTGCAGGCTTCTGGCGCTTATCCCGCTGCTTGTAGTATTTCAGGTAGCCCTGACTCTTCAGCTCTGCCCGGATCTCGTTGAGGGCCGCTTCACCGGAAGCGGACTCCACCTCGTAGAGCACCGTTTCCAGATAGGCGATCTCCTTTTCACCCTCTGCCAGCAGATCTACCAGCATCCGGGCGGCGGTCTGCTTCTTCTTGTAGTTCTTGAAGAAGTTCTGAGCGTTCTGGCTGGGAGTGAAGCGCAGGTCCAGCGGGATGGTCACTTCCTTGCCCTCGTCGTACCAGTTGGGCACGGTGATGCTCTTCATGCCCTTCTGGGCCAGATAGAGGTTTGCTGAGAGCAGCTCACCGTACAAACGCAGCTTTTCGCTCTTGCCGCTGGCAGCAAGCTCTTCCTGCCGGGCGGCCTGCTTGCGCACGGCGCGCTCGTACATATTGTGCACGGCCTTGTGCAGCTCCTTGCTTTTGGTGCGCAGGCGTTCGGCGCGGTCCTTCTCAGCGTAGTAGCCCTCCAGCATGGCGTTGAAGGAGGGCCACTCCTTTATAATATATTTTTCGCCGTACTGCTGCGGGCGGAAGAAGGTATACTCGATGGGCTTGCCGCTGGGGTCGGTGACGCTGCAGGGCGTACCGCCGGCTGCGTGCTCTTCCTTCAGCTCGTCGATGGCGGCCATAAGCTTGCGCTTCTGTTCCTCGGTCAGCTCATTGGCGGGCAGATGTTCGCCGTCAAAGGCACGCCATGCAGCTTCGCGGCAGACCACCGGGCCAACACCGGCCACGGTCTTGTTGAGGGCATCTGCCACCGGCAGATCTCTCTGGCAGGCTGCTGCCACGATGGACGCACTGCTCACCAGCAGGAAGTCCGGTCTTGCAGGCTTGGGCGGCGTGGTATAGGGCAGGCCCGGCAGCAGCTGGCGCACATCGCTGTCCTCAAAATCCACGCGCTTGAGTGCGTCAATGATCTTGCCGTTCTGCACCAGAACCAGATTGGAGTAGCGGCCCATCAATTCGGCACACAGGGTGTTGCGCACAAGGTCGCCCATCTCGTTGGTGCACTGGAAATCAAAATAGACGATGCGGTCTCCCGGCTCCATGTGCACGTCCAGCAGCCTGCCGCCGGTGAGATGCTTGCGCATCAGCATACAGAAGGAGGGCGGCGTTTCCGGGTTTTCAAAGCTTTCTTCGGTCAGGCACACGCGGGCGGAACCGCTGCGGGCCGAAAGCAGCAGCGCATAGGTATCCGTGCGGGTGCGCAGGGTGAGCACCAGCTCATCACGGGTGGGTTCAAATAGTTTTGCGATCTTGGCGTCGGTCAGCGTTGCTTTGAGCTCTGCTGCCGTAAGGGCCAGTGTCGCGGCATCCAATGCCATAGTGTTTACCTCGTTTTATCTATAACCCTCTCAGTCGCCTGCGGCGACAGATTCCCCTTTTTGTCGCTGCGCGACATCTTCCCCCGGCCGGGGGAAGTCTTTCCTCTCGGGGAGAGCTTTTCTGCACGGGCGCGTCATAAAACCTCCCCCTTTCGGGGGAGGTGGCATTGCGCAGCAATGACGGAGAGGGTTTTCTTTTTATAAATACGTATACGGATCCCGGTTTTCAGTGCTCACCAGCACTTCCAGCTCCGGCAGGGCGGCGCGCAGCTTTGCAGCCACGGCGGCAGTCACCGGAAATTCGGTGGCATAGTGGCCCGCCGCAATGAGCGAAAGGCCCAGCCGCTTGGCATCGATGGCGTGGTGGTGGTTGGCTTCACCGGTCAGCAGGCAGTCCGCGCCCATAGCAATGGCATCTGCAAACAGGCTTCCGCCCGCACCGCTGATGACCGCCAAGCGCTTGACCGGCTTACCCGCATCCACAAACTTCACCTGCACCGCCGGGCCGTTCTTCGGCTGGTTGCAGCGCGCAGCAAGCTCCTGCTGTGCCTTGCGGGCAAGCTCCGGAACCGCGATTTCTTCAATGGCTCCCACACGGCCGCAGCCCTCGGCAAAGGTTTCCATATTCTTCATGTCAAAGATGCCTGCCAGCACTTCGTTCACGCCGCCCTCGGCAGCATCCAGATTGGTGTGCATACAGATGGCAGAAATGCCCGCCTGCACCAGCTGGAAAGGCACATCCTGCGGGCCGATCTTTTTGAGTGGATCAAAAATGACCGGGTGGTGGGACACGATCATCTCACACTGCTTTGCGGCGGCTTCCTCCACCACCTCAGGGGTGATGTCCAGCGCTGTCAGCACCCGGTGCACCGCGCCGCCGCAGTCCACCAGCAAGCCGGGATTATCCCAGTGTTCCGCCAGCTCCAGCGGCGCGATGGCCTGCATTGCTTCGTATACCTGCCGTACTGTTGTCATCCTTCTGTCCCCTCTTTTAAAATTGCATCGATCTCGGCGGCAAGCGGACTGCCATCCGGCACGCCAAGGCGCATCCGGGGCAGCTTTGCCTTCTGCCAGTCGGCGTAGCCTTTTCCCTCGGGCCACTCTCCCGTACTGCCAAACAGGCACTCGGCAAAGGTGGGCGCATACACCCTGCCGGTGTACTCCGCCGCCATCACCGCGTACCAGCGGCCCGCCGCCTGCACCGGGCGGTCGGCTGCAAAGGAGAAGCCATGCTCCCACAACCAGCGGCGCAGCGCGTCGTGGCGGGTGGCCGGGATCATGATGATCCGCGGCCCTCCCACGGTGAACACCCACGGGGCTTTCTCTAAAATTTCCCAAGTGGTCTGGGCGGAAACGCCCGCCAGCACGATGCTGCCTACTTCGTTCTCCGTAAGCACAGAAAGACCGTCGCCAAGCCGAAGCTCAGCGCGGTCTTTACAGCCTGCATGTTCCAGCGTCTGCTCTGCCTTTGCCAGCGGGCCGGGCCGCAGGTCGGCACCGATCACCTTCGGGTATTTTCCCGAAGCCGCCAGCACCGCCGTCAGCTTGCCGTGGTCGCAGCCGATGTCCGCCACCGGCTCTCCCGGCCGCACAAGCTCTGCGGCGGCAGCCAGACGCGCATCCAGTGTGGGCAGCAATTTATGCCTTCTTTGCGGCCAGATGCTCGTTCAGCTTCTCGATCAGCTCATCGCAGTCCACGCCGTGGACAGCACAGGCCTCCTCGATGCTCTCGCCGCGGGATGCAGGGCAGCCCAGGCAGTGCATGCCGATCTCCATGAAGTAGGGAGCGGTGGTCTGGTCCATATCCAGGATATCGCCGATGATGGTCTCGCGGGTCACCTGCTTTGCGTCCTTGTGTTCTTCCTTCTTGAGCATATTGAAAATATCAAACATGATGGTTTTCCTTTCCTGTTGGGTAAAATCACGGCATAACCTACCGTTCTTCTATACTATACCCTAAACCGGTACTGTTTTTCAAGTATCTGCTGGGATTTTCAGCGTTTACTGGTAATTCTTATCCAGCGAGAAGCCGCGCCCGCTCACCTCGGTCACATGGCTCACGATCATAAAGCAGGTGGGGTCGATGGCATGGGCCAGCTTTTCCAGCTTCGGCAGCTGGCGGTTGCTCACGATGCTCAGCAGCACCTGCTCCGGCTCGTGGCTGTAGCCTCCCTCGCCATGCAGCACGGTCACACCGCGGTCCAGCTGGGTGAAGATGGCCTCGCGGATATCATCGGCGTGCTGGCTGATGATCTTTACCTCGGTGCGGGTAGTGCCGAAGATGAGCACCTTGTCCAGCACCACCGTATACACGATCACCATCACGATGCCGTACAGACACTGCTGCAGCGGGCTGAACGCCGCCTGCAGGCAGAGGATGAGCATATCGAACACCAGCATACTGGCCGACACCGGGATGTGGAAATATTTGTTCAGCACCAGCGGAGGGATGTCCATGCCGCCGGTGGATGCGCCTGCCCGGATGGTGATGCCCAGCGAAATGCCTACGCCGAGGCCTGCAAAAATGGTGTTGAGCACCAGATCATCGGTGAGCACAAAGCCTGTGAACACCCGCTCCCACAGGGCCAGAAACAGGGGGCTGAGCACGGTGCTGGCAATGGTGGTGATGGCAAAGCGCCGCCCCAGCAGCACCCAGCCCACCGTAAGCATGGTCATGTTGATGACGAACAGCACACCGGACACCGGCAGTCCCAATGCACGGTTGATGCCCAGTGCGATGCCGGTGGCACCGCCGGTGATCAGACCTGACGGCACAAGAAACAGCACCACCGTGAGCGCATACAGTGCATTGCCCACGATGATGGACAGCGAATTGAATGCGATCTGCTGCTCATATGAAAGCTTCATCATCTTTTGTCCCTCATTCTTGAATTTCTTTCTTCTATGATAACGAAAAAATCCGCATTTATCAAGCGTTTCGCCCATAAATGCGGAATAATCCCGGAATAAATTACATTTTGTTGTTTACTGCGCAGAGGTCTCCTGCACCGGTTCTTCGTCCTCCAGCAGACGCAGACCGGCGGTATCCGTCACCGGCAGCGAGAACACGATCGCGCCCGCCTTTGGCCCGGCACCGTCCATGATGGCTTTCATGATGCGGTTCTTTTCCGGCGTGCGGGCCACGATGAGCACCAGCTCCTTTTCATTCACCAGCTCCACGCCAAGGAACTGGGCTGCGCCTTCCATGCCGGTACCCTTGGCGTGGATCACCGTGCCACCGCCGGCACCTGCGGCGCGGGCGGCATCCATAATGGTGCCGGTGTGGCCCTGATTGGCGATTACCAGCAGCAGTTCGTAACGGGTATCCTTCAAGGTGCTCTCCTCCTTCAATGTCAGCGGCTGGTGCTGGGTGAGGAACATCAGCGCCCTTCTGCCGCCGATGCTGCTCAGCGGCACCGTGAATGCAATGCCGGTGCCCGGCACGTCGATGCGCATTTTGCGGCGCAGGTCTGTCCGGACGGCCTTCCATGTATCCTCTGTCACCACCGCCAGCAGCACGGCCTTCTCGGTCTTTTCCAGACCCAGCGTGGCCAGCGTTTCCCGCACCGCTGTGCCGCTGCCCACCGTGCGCAGGTTCACATCCACGCCGCGCTGCTGGTACAGCTGCAAAAAGGCATCGGTGGAGCGGCGGTCGGTGATGGTCACCATCAAAAACAACGAACTCATGCCGCGCCCTCCTTACAGTTCAATGATATCATCGTCCGGCAGTCCGGCAAAGGCCGCACCCATGGCCGCAGGCTGCAGCCGCCGGGCCTTGCAGGTGCGCAGCTGTGCCACAAGGCCCATCAGCTGCACCGTAATGAGCGGGGTCATGGCCACCATGGCCACCACGCCGAAAGCGTCGGTGACGATATTGCCGCCCACGGCCACGCAGGCACCCTGTGCCAGCGGCAGCAGGAAGGTGGCCGTCATGGGGCCGGATGCCACGCCGCCCGCGTCAAATGCAATGGCGGTGAACAGCTTTGGCACCACAAAGGAGATGCCGATGGCAAACACATAGCCCGGCACGAGGAACCACAGGATGGAAACGCCGGTGAGTACCCGCACCATGGCAAGGCCCACCGAGATGGAAACACCTGCCGAGAGTGCTGTGCCCATGGCCTTGGCCGAAATGGCACCGTCGGTCACCTCTTCCACCTGCTTGTTCAGCACATAGACGGCCGGCTCGGCCTTGACGATGAAGTAACCGATGAGCATTCCAATGGGAATGATGATCCAGCGGAAGCTCTGCCCTGCCAGCACCTGACCCAGATAATTACCGGCGGGCATAAAGCCCACATTTGCGCCGGTGAGGAACAGCACAAGGCCCACGTAGGTATACGCAAGACCCACCGCAATGCGGCCCAGCGACCGGCGGTCCATGTGCAGAGCCACAAATTGAAAAATGCCGAACATCACGATGATGGGCAGCAGCGAGACAGCGATCTCTTCCAGATACGTAGGCAGGCTGACATGGAACAGCTGCCACAGCTCCACCGAGTCGCTCACCTCCGGCAGCACCGGCGGGATATAGGTGCTGTCCGATGCGCGGAACACGATGCCCAGAATGAGCACCGCCAGAATGGGGCCGATGGAGCACATGGCCACCAGACCAAAGCTGTCGTCCGCCGCGTGGCGGTCGCCGCGGATGGACGAAACACCCACGCCCAGCGCCATGATAAAGGGCACAGTCATGGGGCCGGTGGTCACACCGCCGGAGTCAAAGGCCACGGCAAGAAATTCCTTGGGCACAAACGCCGCCAGAAGAAAGATCATGCCATAGAACAGCACCAGCAGCTTTGGCAGCGAGATGCCAATGAGCATACGCAGGAAGGCAAACACCAGAAACAGGCCCACGCCCGCCGCCACCGATAAAATAAGGGTGCGGTTCGGGATGGAGGGCACCTGATTTGCCAGCACCTGCAGGTCCGGCTCCGAAATGGTGATGAGGAAGCCCAGCAGAAAGCCGATGCCCAAGATCACCGGCAGCTTCCGGCTTTTGGTGATCACCGCACCCACGCGCTCGCCCATGGGGGTCATGCTCATCTCCGCGCCCAGTGTGAAGAACATGATGCCCACCACGATCATGGCGGCCCCCAGCAAAAAGCACAGCAGGATGCTGGGCGACACCGGCGCAATGGTAAAGCAGAGCACCAGCACGATGGCTGCAATGGGCAGCACTGCCTGCAGCGCTTCCAATAGTTTTTCCCGCAGTTTCGGGAGGGATGCTTTCAGGATAGTGTCCACCGCCTTTCACCGTTTTATATCCAGTTTGTACAAATCATAAGCAAGTATATGAATAGTATACAAGGCAAAAGCCGCCCCGTCAACAAACGGAGCGGCAAAGATCGGCAAAGACGCAAAAGCTTTACAGTTTCTTCCAACTTTGTCTTTATTTCGTCAGATCTCCTGCTTTGCCAGCACGTCCGAGGTGGGGGTCTGGAACACCGGGATATTGGCATAGGGGTCAGCTGCTTCTTCTGCAGGCAGGCTCTTCATGTAGGCATCCATGCTCTCGGCCACCTTCTTGGCCACAGCCACCGCCTCCACCACGGTGCGTGCGCCCATCACGGCGTCGCCGCCGGCAAACACGCCCTCGCGGGTGGTGCTGCCGTCCTCGCTGACGGTGAGCAGACCCTTCTGGTTGGTCTCGATGCCGGTAGTGGTCTTGACGAGGTTGCTCTCCGAGCCTTGGCTGACCGACACGATCACGCCGGTGTGGGGGTAGAAAGTCTCACTGCCCTCCACCTGAGTGAACCTGCCATCTTCGCCCTTTACGGTATCGCGGCAGATCAGGCCGTTCTCACGGATCTCCACCGGTGCTTTGCAGAAGCGGAAGCCCACGCCCTCCAGCTTTGCATAGCTCACCTCGTACTCGGAGGCGCTGATGCAGCTCTCGTCGCGGCGGGCATAGCAGGTGACGTGGCGGGCACCGTTGCGGATGGCGGTGCGGGCGCAGTCCATGGCAGAGTTGC